>Ga0256828_1000204_pt1 | contig 40626 bp, 51 predicted proteins | sample CV88metaG_FD_185993 | JGI IMG/M metagenome (GOLD analysis project Ga0256828, IMG submission 185993) | Hydrothermal vent microbial communities from East Pacific Rise, Pacific Ocean - CV88 | ecosystem: Environmental > Aquatic > Marine > Hydrothermal vents | place: Pacific Ocean: East Pacific Rise...
CTTCAAAATCTTTCAGTTTTTCCATAATTGCTTTTTTATCAAACGAAAAAACCTCTTTAACTTTTATAAATTCAGGTGGTATCTTTGCTTCATCTACTATATCTACACTTGTCGATTTTCTATACGAAAACTTAAAAGACTTTGTTTCTTTTTTGTTTCCCTTTAGTAGGAAATTAGCAAGATATTTGAGTCTATCTTGCTTTTTATCCTCACTTTTTGCAAGTTCATTCAGGCGTTTAGCTTCTTCTTTTCGTGCTTTTTGTAAGTGTTCACTCTCTTTGATTAACCAGCCTATATTTTCTAGTTTGTCTTCAATATGTCCGTTAAGTTCAATTTCTAATGCTTCAATAACATCACTTTCATCACTTAAAACTTCTCCCGTTTCCTCATTTATAATTGGCTCTACATTTTCAATCAACTCTTTTAAATGTAACGCTTCCTCGCTTAATTCAAATACTGTCATTTTAATCCTTTTTCGTGTTTTGTTAAGAGAATTGTAGCGATAATAAGCTTAAGTGAATGTTAAATGTTTTGTAAATGTTGGATTTATTTTTTTAGAGTTTTTGTGGGTTATGTTTGTGTTCGTGGATAAATGATAACCACATTTTTGAATAAATAGTTTTTTTAAGGAAAATACCAAAAAACACGACTTTTTTACATAGGATAAAATAGCTATTAGTACATTTTTTTGAACACAAAAAGAACTCTTTTGAGAACTTATGGAGCATTATACACGCTAAAAAATTTGAAACAAATTAAAGTTGCATATAGAATTATTATAAATATCGTATCGAATATAAATAAATATTTTGATAAATGTTTGTCTTTGTGGAAAAAATATTTATGATGTAGGCTACATACTGTTATTAAGTCTTCAATATCCTCGTTGAAAACCCTCTTGTATGTAAGATGATGTACTTGTAGTTTTTTTTCACAACCACAAACTATACACTTGTAATTATCTCTTTTTAGGACTTGCACTCTCTTTGAGTGCCAAGCCTTACTTCTTAAGTATCTTAAATACTTTTCCTTATATGATTTCTTTAACATCATTATAAAAGCCTAAGAATGATTTTTCGTGATTATCTTTACACTTATTATAGACTTGAACGAAACCAAGTGCTTTTTTAAATGCTTCAAAGCCTTTGTCTTTTTCGTCTTTTAAAAATTTAGGTATGTTCATATCTTCTTTTGCTATTTCGTATGATGTAAGCTCATAGTCTTCGCTCAGGTCATAAACATTCGTATCAAGTAAAGATGATATTTGCAAGTTGTTATCGCTGTATATATCTTCAAATACTCCTTTGATGTTCATCTCTTTGCTACCGAAAAAATAAACAAACTCATTTTTAATGCTTTCAATATCGTTAAACTTGCATTGATTTAAAACTACTACTATTTTAGAGTTCGATTTTTTTCGTATTAGCTTATATGTATTTATAAAGTTAATCATACCACTCTTGTTTTTCAGAATTGGAATAAAATAAATAACATTTTCATCTATACCCATAGAGGAAATAGCTTCAATCGCTTTGTTTGTATCGTTTCCTCCACCTATATCAAGCACTATATTTTCATCTTCAAAAATATTAAACATTTCCTCTAGTGCCTTTCCTATACCATTTTCAACTTTATAACTTTTGTGAGTAAAAATAGAGCTTGTGTATCCGTCTGTTATATTGTTATCGTCAATCTCTATAAGCTTGTGTTTTTTGTTATATTTTTCATACAAACAACTTGTCAAAACTTGATGACTGATTGTACTCTTTCCTACTCCACCTTTGCTACTAAGTGATACTAAAAATTTACCCATAATTCTATCCTTTGTTTTTCCATCTTTCTAAAAAAGTGTTACTATCGCAACTCTCAACTCTATTTATATCTTCCGTAACTTTTCCGTCAAACTTGCTTAACATTTCAGTAATCGCAATCATAAAAAACTCTTGTCTATTAGAGGGCTTTTTGCTATCAAACCTATCTATGCAGTCGTTTATTGCTTTTGAAATCTCAATTGGCATAGTTACTGTACTTTTAACTGTCTTCATTTTTCCGTAACTTTTTCGTAAGATTTAAGTTTATTTTCCTTAATCTTTTTAAGTATCTTTAAATACTTTTTATTTCCTCTTTTTGTAGCAAGTTCAAAGGCTAAGTCAAAAAAGAAGTGATTTATAGCCATAATTGCACCACTACTTCTATCCATTTTTGTCACGCTTGTTATGTTCCTATTTGCAAACATATAAAAGCTATGCTGTAGGTTTTTATCCCCTACTGCTTTTCTTATATCAAAAAGTGTAAATGTCATAGATTTATCATTCAACATTTTATAACTCCAGCTCTTTTTTAAAATTCTCAAAATCTTTGAAAGACCAACTCTTTGTGTTTATACCTTTTTCTTTAGCCAACTCTATTAATTTTCGTGTTTCGTTCATACTCATTTTTCAGCCTTTTTTATATTATATTTTTAACTTTTAAAACTTGTAAAATCTTCAACTATTTTACTTGTTTTACTATGCTTATTTTTTTTCGATAACTCTTTCGTATTCTTTAACGATAATATCGTGTAGTAGCCTTGTCATACTTATTCCCGTTTCCTCGCTTATATCTCTAAGCAACTCTCGTGTGTGTGTCTTAATTCTAACCATTGTATCTCTACTGTTTGTATTGTATTTTTTTTGCTTCATTTAAAAGCTCCTTTTGTTTTTGATGTTCAAAATTATTGCAAAACATTGCTTAACAAAACATTAAACATACAATAAATGTATAATTATCTATAAATATTGTTTATTTAATGAATGTTTAATAATTATTTGTATAGAATTTTGGCTATAAGAATAAATAGAATGTTTATTATGCTATATTGTTTTTTGATTTTTATGTAAAAAGAAAGCAACGGCTAAGAGTTGAAGAAAACCGTTGCTGTAGAGTTCGTACGAAAAATAACACGAAATTTGATAGATTAAGTATGAACTTTAGCACATCATAATAGAAAAGGCTGAATAATCTATAGATGAGCAGTCGCAATTATATTAGAGTTATTATAAAAAGTACATTAATTAACTATTATTATGTTGTTTTAATTTATAACTTAGTATAATTTTACACGAATTAATTATCTTATACGATGCACTACTTGATTTCAAGTCACGGACTCCCGTTCGTGGCGAATAGTCTTCGTATTAAGATAATATGCTCATTTGTTTAAAATCTTTTGAGGGTACCAACCTCGTGAGTAGCGTTTGCTACTCTCAAAGGATTTTTTTACACGAAGTAATTAATGAGAGGTTGGTACCCCCTTATTAATCTTCTAATAAGGTAAATTCCTAAATTCAATATACCGATATAAAAATATGAGTATTAAACAGATGACTTTTGTATTTGATGATTCAAGTATAAAGGGAAATGAAAAACTTCTAATGCTATCCATAGCAGATAATTGCAATGATTCTGGTGTAGCTTTCCCATCGTGGAAAGAGTTAATGAGAAAAACATCAATGAGTAAAGGCTCTATATCAAAATGGATAAAATCTCTTGAAAAGAAAAATCTATTATTTAGAGTAACAAGAAAAAGAAAAAATGGAAGTAGTACATCAAATAAGTATCTCATTTATCCGTATAAAAACAAAGATATTTTAGATGAAGAAGATTATTTAATTTTTAAGGATTTATATCATAGTTCAGAAGTTGAACACCCTAGTTCAGAAGTTGAACACCCTAGTTCAGAAGTTGAACACCCTAGTTCAGAAGTTGAACACCCTAGTTCAGAAGTTGAACACCCTAATGGGGGGCAGAGTTCAGAAGTTGAACACCTTGAACCATCACTTATATCTTTTAACCATAATATTAAACCATCACTTATAGACAAAATAAACATTGAAGCATTAAATGAATGGATAAATTTAAAAGGTAAAAAATATTCACAACTAGCAGTAACTAAGTGTATAAACTTCTTATGTAAGTACGATAAACAAACACAACAAGAGATAATAGACACAAGCATTATGAATGGGTGGCAGGGATTATTTCCACCTAAACAAACAAACAACAACAAGCCTAATATGAGCTTTAAACAACAAGACGCTGAAAGAACAAGCCACGCAGTTGATGTATTTATGGAAGCAAGAAAAAACGGCTTTAGTATTAGAGATTTAGGAAGAGATGAGAATAAACAAGAAGATTTTGATGAAGCTATGTTTATAGATTGGGAGGAATAAAAATTGGAAGAGTTAGTTAAGGCTTTGATTAAAGAGCTTAAAATGGATGATAATATATTTAACTATCAAGCAGTAGCTGAAGAGATTGAAAGAATAGATAAAAAAGATTACTTAGATTTTTACAAAGAAGTTTTAAAAAGGGAGCATTTTGGAAATAAGTTTAAAATTATTTGTGATGTGGCAAAAGAGTTTAAAGTTCCTACAAAAAAAGATACACTTTTGATAAACTCAAGAGATGAAGCAAAGTCAATTTATAATAAGTTTTATTGCGAAAGCTGTGCTATGTTGGATTTTACTCAAAAAAATAGAAACAAGTACCCATCTGATTTTGATTTTTTTATGAGTGTTGACTACTCTACACTAAAAAGAAAAGATGGAAGCAAAACGTATAACAAAAAGGAATTATATGTGTTAAATGAGCTAGGAGGTGGAAAGTGGCTACTAAATATAAAAATGCTTGAAAATTCATCAGTTGCAATTTCAAAAATAGAAAATATAATTAAAAAAGGTATAGAAACTAAATATGCAAACAATGGAATTATTGATAAAAAAGTATTAAAAGTAATCACAAGTAGATAGATATGCAAGTAATTATACGCTAAGATTACTCACAACGAACAAATAAATCTTTTCTATACACTACATCAAGATTGATTTGTTCGTCCATATACGCAAAATATAAAGGTTTTTTATGGAAATTGAAAAAATAGAAAAAATGGGAAAAAATGAGCTTGAAAATTTTAAAATGAATTTATTTAATTCTAAAATTTTTATGAATGATGATAGATTTAAGGTTATTTTATCTTGTGTTGAAAAGAGAGAGATTGAGTTAAACAAAAATAATGTTGGGCTAAATGCAGATTGTGGGGATACTTCAGATATGAGTGGAGATTATGAAATGTAGGTATTTACCTACACCCCATAAGTCCAAGTCCTAAAATCACCACCTACACCTCTTTTTGTGTCAATATGAAATCTTCTATCTGAACCTTTTCCGATCCAATAAGAGCCTATACCAACACCACTAAACCCATTTTGCACAAAGCAAGATAATAAATTATAAAAGTCTTCTTTTGTTTTAAAAGTTTTTGAGTTTATATCTATTCCTAAAGCACCTATTCCATTGTCTATATGTGTACTTGTCGGCTTTCTACCTACTTTATTTACGCTATAATCCAAGCAAGTAGCACCCTGCTCGATATAGATAGGCTTTCCGAAACATTCTCTAGCCATATTTAGTTTTTTAAGAGTATCATCACTAATCTTTGCACCACACCCACACGGACAAGACAATCTCTTGTCTTTTAATTCTGCTTCAAAATAATTCTTCATATATATCCTTTTAAATATTTTTTGTGTAAACAATTTGTAGATTGTTTGGTTTTTCGCCCACTGGCGTACTAACTCTTCCATCATCATCAAAAGATGCACTTGAACTTATAACATTTATGTTTTGAGGAACATCATATTTAGGGTGTATATAATCATCTCTAAATATCTGAACAACTGACTTATTGCTACTATCACAAACGATAATTTTATCATCATTCATAACACATATTCCTACTGGATAATTCATAGCGTTGCCCTTATGAATAAATCCACTATATGCTTCATAATCATAACAACCAACTGAAAATTCAACTGCACCAGTAACCATATTAAAGCCTACAACTTTTTTCATATTTGGGGCAACTATATATATTATATCCCCCTTTATAACAAAGTCATATAGCCCTAAATCATCTATATTTGAGTTAGACGGCTTTCTTATAGTGTCAACATACTCCAAGTCTGAATTTTCATCATCATATCTAAATACATCAATGCTATCACTCTTACCAACATAAACAATATCATCATATACTCTAATTGATAGTGGGTATCTTGTTTCGTTATCCGAACCCTCTCCACTAGAGATATATTGCAAGTGTGTTTTTACATAATTACCTTGATTGTCAAACTCTTCTACTGTTCCATTCAGGTTTCCCTCACTACCAGCACCGTCATATGTTGACATAATTATATTTCCATTAGGCAACATTTGCATATTTGTAACTCTACCTATAACATCATCAGCACAAGAACCCCTAGAGTACTTTTTACCAAAACTCCAAAGTTTTTCTTTTGTGTCTTTTTTGAGTGCAAGTATTCTATTGTATTGAGTACCTATGTAGATATTTTCATCATCTGAACAGAAACATATAGGGTGACTATCGTCATAAGTTTCTATCGTTGTTTTGTAATACTTTTTAAGATTGAAATCTTCTGAAAATAGAGAAATTTTATGTATCCCTCTATCTGCTATTGCAATATAATCATCTATGTAATCAATTTTGAATGGTGTGTTGGTAATACTTGTATTTACATAGTAGCTAAGCTTTAGACCATCATCAACTTCAAAGTCATAAGGTTCAAGCGAAACATAATTCAAATTAGACGACAATAGATTATCAAGACACATAGGAGCAAACGCACTTTGCATAAGTTGAGCTTCTCTTGTTGTGTTGTCTATAACCTTATATTCGTTACTTTTTAATTTTAATAAAACTTCTTCTATATCCATAATTTACCTTTTATTTGTTTCTGCAACCCTCTTGCTTTATAGCTACTAAAAGCTCTTGTTGAAATTCTAAATTTCTAGTCATTTGTGTGTTGAAATTTGAAGTTATGTTGTTTAGAGAATTTAAAATATCATCTCTAAACTCCTTAACTTCGCAATGTAGTGTTTCTTGATTTTTTTGAATATTCTCTATAACGGGGTTTAATATATCTTTTTTTACAAAAAGTTCTTCAGCTTCGTGCCTTTTAATATATTCAAAAAGCATTTTTTCCATATCCTCAATACGCTTTGCCTTATTGTCTATACGCAATTCAGTTCGTGTGAATTTATCCTCAATACTTCTAAGGCTATCAAACGCACTATTGATATCTTTTTTTACAGATACATTTGCTTTCACTACTCCTATGTAGCTTCCCATTGCTATACTACCTACTGTAACTGCAATACCAGCAAGTGTAGCAATCTCTGTTAATTCTATATTCACTTCTTAGCACCTCTCTCTAATGCTTCTGTTTTTTGTTTGCTTCCTATGCTACTTCCATAGAAAAAAGCAATTATTTGAGCGACTATCGTACCTAAAAGAAATCCTTGTATTGTATCTGCAAAACGAATACTGTCTTTTGGTATATCATAAAAAGTAATTGCTGTCATATATAACATAGCAAAGACGCTCCATACCATAGCAAAATAATAAATAAATCTCTTTGAAAATAAGTCATCTTGATTGAGTGCAACCACTTGCATATTCCTAGCATTTTCCATATCTTTTAAAAACATTTTCGTTTTTTCTAAAATTAGCTTTTTGTTTTCATTTTCAAACTTTTTAAGCTTTTCAATTTCATCTTTTGATAATTCAGATTTTTTAGATAGGTCTATGCCCGTTTTATCCTTGACAAATTCAATAGCTTTATCTTCCCCACTATCTATTAATCTTCCTACTAAATCAACACCAACGCTTGTTAGTAAACTTGCTATACCAAACACAAATTTCCCCTTTTTTTATTTCATTATTGTTTTATCAAACATTATATCAAAACCATCAAAATACTGAGAATTATCTAATGATGTAGTAAAACTAATATCAACTTTATTGCTTTGAGTAAAACAAAAAATATTTTTTTGGTTAATATATCCGTTTAAATCACTTTCGATTATGTTCCTAAAATTTTCAACTAAAATCATATTAGTTATAATAAAATCTTGTTTTCTCATTTCATAACACCAAAGTCAAACATAATATCAAACCCATCAACAAATCTCTGAGTTGACCTTTTGAAGTCTATACCCATAAGCTGTTTATCCGTTAATTTCAAATACTCATCAAAGGTAATATAATTATCTTTATCGCAATTATATTCTTTTTCTTTGTCTAAGCATAAAATAGATATAAAATTTTCATCAAAATTATATCCTAAAAATTTTACATACCTTTCAATCTCTTTTATATTGTACTTTATTTTTTCTTTGTAAAAAAGAGATAGGTATGCAATAGTTTTATACTCGTCACTATTTAGACCACCATTTGGTGTTATCTTGTACTGCTTAAAAAAGTCGCTTGTTTCGTCTATATCTTCATCTGATAAGAAAGGAGCAAGTGTTGTAAATACATTATCATCTATTCCAAAGTCAATAGTTTTGTTTATGTAGTCGTTTACTTTATCTAGTATGTCGTTCTTTTTTCTGTTTTCATAAAGTTCATCAACCATTTTTACGACCTAAAAGATATTGATATATTTTCACTTGAAACATTAAAAAACTTAGCATTTTTGTATGTACCTTTGTCTGACAAATATACATTCAATTCAAAAACATCAAACATATTATGTATAGTTTTAAATATATCTGCATATATTGTTTTTTCGCTTATTTTATTCTCTAAATCATCATAGACGCCTACAATAGAATTTTTAATATTATCATACGCAAGATTAGAGTAATTATCTTGAGTTTTAATAACTATGCTGACTGATAAATCAACTATTATGCTCTCTCTGATTATACACTCTTTGCCATATAGGTTATTATATATAAGTTTTTGTATCTGACTGCTTGTGTATTCATCTAGTGTTTTATTATCTTGAGTTATGTACGAAACAAATACTTTATTTATATTTGATATGCTAGATGAGTTATATTCCTCATTTTCCTCTTTCTCTTGCCAAGTCTTTAAGTGTGCAATATTTCCTATGTTTTTTAATATAAACTGCTTATAGTCTTCATTAATACATATATCTCCTATGTTTTTTCTTCCGAATTTAATCATATTTTGCATTTCGGTAATAGATAGTGGTGGAGTGTAGTTTTCAATAACTTTAATATCTTTGCATACTGTATCGTACCCACTTGTTATTATGCTTATACCATTTGGTGCTTCTTTTGTATCTGTTGTTATTGTATAGCTTACATCAAGTTCATCTCCGTTTTTAATGTTGTTTGCACTTTCATTTCCAAGTAAAACAACAAGAGATAACATACCATCTAAATCTGTTTCGATTGATAATTCACTTTCTAAGTCTATAAAGTTTTGGCTATACTTTAAAGGTTTTTCGTCAATCAAAACATCAAATGAAACTAAATCTTTATAAGATACTCCTAATTCTATTTTGAAATATAAATTTGAGTTTTCAACATTTTTTACACCAAGTTCAATTCTCTCTAGTAATGTTAATTGAATTTCATTGTCTGTATTTGCCAAAATATTTGTTTCATTGTCAAGTAGGTACAAATCCTTTCCGTCTGAAAATCTTGTGTATTTTGCAAGAGTATAGTCTTCGTTTGGAACAATATTTACAGATAACTTCATAGGCTTTTTAAATCTTATGTATCCAACTCTATATAGCAAGTTTGCCAATAATGTGCTTTCTAATGTAGGGTAATACATTTCCTTAATGTTATCATTTATAACTGCAAGTGTTTTGTTTATTTTAAAATCTAAAGACTTACTTATTAGTGCAAGTCCAAAATCATTTTCAAAATCTTTAAGCCTATCGTCCGAACGAATTAAACTTAAAAAATATTCATCAAATTGTAAAGCCATATTATGTATCTCCTAATGCTACACCATTGTAGTTATTGTAAAATATTGCTATTTGCATAGTGTCGCTATCTTTTTGAATTATTGTTATCTCATCAATTAATGAAGCTATCTCACTCCCTAAATCTTCCTCTATTTTATCTAAAATTTTGTGAAGTTTTAATCTTACTGACTGCATATTTTTAAATTGTAGTTCAGAAATATTGTTTCCAAAGCTTTCATTTCCTATGTAGTAGTTCGTTGGTGTATTAATCCAGCACTCTATAGGGTTTTTTTCACTTATTATAGAAATCATAAATCAACCTTATCTCTTTTAGGATTGTAGACAATCGTTTCATTTCCAATGTCACTTAGTATATCCATAAGTATTGTATTTGTTTCTTTGCTCGTTGTGTTTATTGCATTAACAACTCGATTAAAGTCTTCTTTATAACTTATGGAATTTTGATAGTTTGTGTCTTTAGTTTGTGTTGTTTTCAACACCTCTTTTTCTTTTGTTTTATCTCTATGTGTTCGCCTAGATACTATATCTTTTTTATTTTCACTTATAAAAGTTTTACTTTTTTCCATTTCAACTTTTTTGATAGGCTCTATTCCAAGCATTTGTGACTTAGTTGCTTCTGTAAAAGTCATACCATCAGTCATTTTTTTAACTATGTTTGCACCATCCCATACAAGAAGTACTTCTCCGATTATGGGGATACCCCTAGTTGCTATTTTTGTAACTGCTTTTGTAACTGCTTTTGAAGATTTTTTAAAAGCTACTTTTGCAATCCTTTTATACCTTTTAGGTTTGTTTTTTTGACTTCTTTTTGTTGCTTCTTTTTTGTTAGAATTTTCAGTTTTTTGCGTTTCAGTTTTGCTTTTTTTTGCATTGCTTTTTACTGTTTCTGTTTTTTTATTTCTTAATGTATCACTTTTCTTTTTTACTGTTTTGTTTTTCTTTGTAATTTGTGGCTTTACAAATTTTCTTAGAGTTGTTCCAAGTGATTTTATTGCACCTACTATTCCAAGTAGTGGTAAGAATTTAGATAACGATTGAAGTAGCATTTTAGCTATTCCAATGCTTCCATTCGGTTTTTTACTTATCTTTTTTACTGACTTTAAAATCTCTTTATTCGTATCTAAAACATCATTTTCTTTTTGTAGAATTTCTTTATCTAAATTTACTTTTTTTTCAGTGTGAAGTGCCTTTTCACTTGCTGTTTTTGGCTTATCATTTTTTGTTAAAGATGATTTTATGTTTTCTTTTTTTTCATCTTTTGGCTTATCATTTTTTGTTAAAGATGATTTTATGTTTTTAAACACACTTGAGAATGGAGATATTGCATTTCTTATTTCCTCAAAACTCCTATAGTATGCGTCACCTATAACCTCTCCTATTTCATCAGTATTTATATTTACTTTGCTAATTGTATTGCTATTGCTACTTTGTTTTACTACCTCTTTTTTTGTATCCTCTTTTTGCTTATTTGCTTTTTCATTTGCAGTAGTATTTTCATTTAAATTGTTTTTATTGTCTTTTTTTGTACCTAGTTTTTTGGCAATAACAGATAGGTTTTCATTGATCTTTTTTTCATAATCCAAAACCTTTCTTTTGTCGCTTGAATTATTGCTAAAATCTTTTTGGCTACTATCTGAATTTTCTCCTAAAAGTAGCCCCGTTTTATCATCAAAATTTAGCATTTTTAAAATCCAAACATATTAGGCTTTATGAAATTTTCTAGCTTTTCTTTGTCTTTACTTTTTTTATTATTTTTTAGAATTTCAGATACTACATTTATATTGTCAAGTTGAATATCTTGAATTGCTGTAAAACTAGACCTTTTAAATAAGTTTCCTAGAGTTTTTTCAGTCGGTATAAGTTCGTTATCTTCTCTCACTTCAATACCTAAGCTATCAAGCTGTGCTACTAATGGCTTGTATCTATTCTCTATAAAATTCTCAAACTCTGATTGTAATATTTCCTTTGACTTTATAATACTATCAAGTGTTTCACTCTTTTGCATTTTTGTTTTTTCAATTTCGCCCAAAAGCTCTAATGTGTTTGAATATTCATCTGTATATTTTTCGAGGTTAAATAGTGCCTTAAAAACATTTTCATCATCAACCCCTATACTATCCATATAGTTTCTAATTCTTTTTTGTATGTCGTTTTCAAGCTCATTTGATACGCTATCCATAGATATACCACACATACCATTCTTACAACTATTATCAACGATAACTCTATTTGTAGTAAAATTTGGACTTATCACATAATCAAAACCATAAAATTTCTTTTTAGGTATATTTTGAACGCCACTAAAACCACCTACGCCACCTTTTATAAGCTTCTGAACCTCTTTGCCTATGTCGTTGCTTAAAATGCGTTGAGTGTGAGTTACTGTATCATCATCATTGTATTTCATAGATATTGTTTTGCAACACGGAAAGACCTCATCTCCATTTGAGTTTCTTTCCGATGGAATAAGAGTCCTTAAATCTCTGTTTTGATGTGAGTAGTATCCTACTGCATATCCATTTTTGATGTGCATTTGAACTTCTTTATTGTTTACCATATCTCTAAAAAGAGATTTATTATAATTTCGTGTACTACCTAAATTGTGACCGTGTTCAAAAGGTGTAAAAGTAACAGTTACCTCCATTTCTCCATTATCGAACTCTTCTATTTTTCCAACTTTATTTTTTGTATCTTGTTTCATTACATTTCCTCCCCATCTTCTTTATTTTTTGTGAAAATTACATTAAGTAACATTTCGATTTGCTCGTCTTTGTTTTTTGAAGTACTGCTTAGTATGTCTTCTAGTTGCGTCTTAACTGCAATTCTGTTTATCTCGTTATCTTCGATATTCATATTTTTATAACCATCTATGATTGACTGTAATTGTTGTAGGTTAGTTATTGCTTCCATTCGCTGTGTTTCACTTGACATTTTTGCGTGGTTCATAACACTTGTAAAATTAACCTCAACCTTTTCAATATCAATATCTAAATCATATTTTGCTAAAAAGTGTACCTTTGAAATATGAAGTACATAATCCCTTATGGCTTGTCTTATCTGTGTTCCTTGTGCGTCCATTTGTAGAGAATTTTCTACAACACCGTCACGCTCACGACCTCCTAATGTTTGTGCAAACGAAGTCATATCAAAATTAAAACCGATAGAACCTATAAATTTTCTAATATGTATCATAATATCTTCTATGTTTTGGAAGCCATTGAAGTTTGGGCTACTTTCTTGTATCTGAATGTTATTCGTTCCATCGCTAGTAGTTGGTATTATGTGGTTGGCAATAAGAACATCTGGGCTTTTATCTGAAATTTTCGTTGCAAGACTATCTAGTGTTGATTGTATCTGTTTTTCTAATGCTCTTTGAAGTAATCTTTTATCATCATCACTTGTTGTATTCAAAGGTTGTATAATGAAACGCTCTATGATTGAGTTTGCTATTCTTGCGTTTGCTAATGCCTTAATTGCCCATTTGAAAGATATATAATCATCATAACAACCCTCTACAACTCCTCCATAAATACCATCTTCATAAACATAAGTATTGTCATCAAAAACATTCATATTGTTTACTATTGCTACTTGCTCTGTAGATAGGTAAGATATTCCGTTTCCTTGTGCGTTCATTCGTGCAACATTTGTTGTTGAAACATAAAATCTACTGTTTTTTCTATTTACTATACTTTCAAAATTTGCAGTATCAGAAGTCTTTATAATGTCCTGATTATTGGATACCTCATATGCAACATCAACTAGCTTATTTGTTCGTATTGGTGTTATGTTAAAAGGTTTTGTAGAGTAGTTACTAAGTATCGCTGTAACACCTTTTTGATTTTCACTTACAACCCTAACATAACCATCTCCATAAAACTGACTATCTAATGCTATGTCGATTATATTTTTAGATATTAGATTTTCAAGATATTTTAGCTCGTCTTTTACTATTTCTTTGAATTTATCATCTATATTAACATCATCAGATAGAGTTAATTCAAAAGGCTTTACATTGTCGTGTGTCGTTCCTATTGCACGGACAATAATAACCTTTACCATTTCCCTCACAAAAGTATCTTCATACATTTCGTGTCGTTTTATGTATTCTGCATCCCTTTGTATTACTGCAATTGAGTTTTGCTTAACTGCATTTATGCTTAAATTTCTTGGCATTGAAGTTGAATATGCACTATTTAGTAAGTTCAAATGCTCTATTTTATTTTTGAGTTCTGATATATCCTTATCTGCTTTTACTGCAAAGGATTGTGATGATGTTATTCTGTTGTTTTTTTTATTTTTTGCCAAACCTACGACCTTACTACTTTGTATTTTTTAACTTTTGATAAATTTGTATATTTCATTATCTTTGATATTTCGTATCTTATATTTTCAAAATCTGCCAAAATTATTCTTGTGCCTATTGGTAGAATTGTACCATAATTGCAAAGTACCTCATTTTCAAGATTTATATTTAAATTTTCAAGATTTTCTATTTCACTATCTGATATTTGGTTGATATATGCATCCCTATTTAAAAATAAGCATTTATAGTAGTCACTATCTCTTTCAAACTCTATACTGTGTGAAATGTCTTGCTTTTCCCCTATAATATCAATAGATAAATCATCATTGAAAACATCAATATCATTAAGATTACTATCGGATATTACTTTTGGTATTTCTATAAAACACTCTATACCTTTTTTGTTTATCATAGTATCAATTAATCTTTTTTCCCTATTTATTACCCTATCTATAATATCTCTTTGTGCCATACTAAACCTTTGCATTTTTGTCTATTTTAATTTTAGATGATGAAATATAAGAAGATGCAATATCTTTTTTATTTACTCTAATTGTACGACCATCTCTTTTGTTATTTATGTATCTTGTAAAAGTATTTAAAAAAGCTTGTTTCCTCATTCCATTTAAAACTAATATTTGATGTTTGCATAGAAATTTATGTTCTCTGTTCGCATTTGTAATTTTAGGAAATCTATGCTCTTTTAACCCCAGTACTGCATCAAGTTTTGTTAGATAATATCTAAACCTATATGTAAAATCTTCGCAACTACATTGAGTTCTTATTCTACTATTCATAAGCATATCTTTTGGTGCTGCATTCTTATCATCTATCATATCTTCAATATCTGTAAATTGAACCTCAACTTGATAATATTCCCTCTTGTGTAGTCCACTACTTTTTGCAATAAACTTAAATATATCTCCATCTTTCCTTGAAAAAGTTTTTAGGAAAAAAATCTTTAGTTGCGTAGAAGCTCGTTTAACTCTTTCATTATCTGAATAATCGAATATATTTTTAAGTGTAATGCCACCTTTGAGTAGGTTTGAAAGCGACTTAACCTCTCTAATCATCTCATCTATTGTTAAAGCTACTTTGACTTCCCTATGTCGTGAGAGTTTTTTATCAACTTTTGAGCTATTAAAAAGCTTACTTTGAAGCACAAAGTGACTATTTGTTTTTTTTGTTTGATCAATATTTTTAACACTTGAAACTTTTTTAATTTTCGCCATTTTCAAACTCTCTTACTATGTACATATCGGCAACTATCTTACTATCAAAGTTTAGTATATTGCTATCGTTTTTTGCCATAATCTCTATATGCTCTTTATAATTCATTCCCAAAAAAAAAACTCTTGCTGCAGCACAACTGCTATATTATCTTGTGTTATGCAAGATACATTTTCAAAATCTGCAATTAAGTCTATTTTTGCGTGTGAAACTTTTGAAATATTGTAATTTATGAGTTTTATTGTATTCCTTGTTTCCTCACTATCTTCTGAATTTTCAATAAGTATGTCAATTCCATTAGATACCTTTTTGGTACAACTTGAAGCCAAAATATAAAAGCTCTCGTATTCAAACTTTCCTCTTGCATAGCATAATTCCTCTGCTTTTATTGCCCTATCAATTGTAATAAAATTCGTAAATCTGTACCCTTGAAAATTGACAAATTCCTCTTTGTAGTCAACATTTTGAAAAAGTAAATCTCTAGGAGTTACCCCCTCTACCAATTCAACATTATCCCAAAATGTCATCTTGTAAAAAAGAATTATTGAAATTGCGTCTTGTATTAGCATTTCGGATACTTGTCTATCGTCAAGAGTAGTTACCAGTAAAATAAACTCTTTTAAAAATTTGTAAAACTTTAAGTTTTTGCTCTTTTTTGAAAATGATAAGCTCTCTAAAAATGTCAATGACCTTATCTTAAATTTTAGATTTCTTACCTCTAAATCTTCATACGAAAAACTTTTATTGTCCTCTTTCAATATTTCCAACCTCTTTAAAATTTTTGATAAATGCACTATTTATAGGTACAAAGGATATAATAAACTCTTGATTTTCCCCATTTGATTGAGTATTCCAATCTAGCTTAGTTGGATTTTCTATAATAAACTCTCCTGAAATAATAGGCTTTTTAGTTAAAGGTGTTTTTGATATTCCTTTTCTATCAAGCTCTAATATTCTAGTTGAATTTTCAAGTGCATACACTTCTATGTTGAAATACCAATCTTTTGCAAGTAAGAAAGTTCCATCTTTTGGAATTATATCTTTCCCATTTTGCATAAAAAAGTATTCATATAGGTCTTTATCTACAACACTACTAGAGATTAGTGCTTCGTATATTTCGTGAGCTACAAAATCAATCTTGTAACTACTCTGATTTGTAAAAGTATTAATGTTTGCACTTCCAATCTGAATAGGCTCTGATTGAAGTCCACCGAATGTTACGCTTATGCTTTTGAACACTTCACTAACTATTTGCATTTTGTGTATAGGCTTAATCATTTCTATTTTAACTAAAAACTGATTTTGCTTTTGCCCGTTTTTAAATAGTTTTTTAGAGTTCGCAATATGCTCTTTGTAGCTTTTTGAACCCTCCATTAAGTAGCGAAACATTTACACCTCATTTTTTTAATAGATTATATCAAAAACTACATAATACAAACTTTTTTAAATTATATTGTATTTATTAAACATTTAACATTCATTTAAGCTTATTGTTGTTACAATTCTCTTGACAAAAACACGAAAAAGGTTGAAAGAATGAGATTATACAGATTAGGTAGAGGTAGAATTAATGTTTCTTGTTTAAAAAAAGGTTGCAACGCTCTTGATGATTTTCCAAGTGCCGATGTTGGTGGAACTGATAAAGAGTTGTTAATGTTTGAAGAGTTTTTAGTAGATAATAATTTCAGTAGGTCGTTGATTGACATAAAAAAAATATCACAAAGAAAGGACGGTAAAAATATATATTTAAAAACATTTTTTATGGAAAAAGAGGATGTTGCTTTGTTTAAAAAACTATATAAAAATTTTAAAGAAAGTTACTATATTTCAAAGAAAGATAATACTGTTCGAAGTGAAAACTTCTCTGTTTATTTTATGGGTAGCTATGTTAATAATGAAAAGCGTGTTTTTACTTTTATTGTTAGCACGGATGGTATTAACAGATTGCGTAAAACAAATGAGAATGAAAGTGAGTATATTTTATCAAAATTAAAAGATGATAAAATTGATGAAAATGTAATAGCAAAAACTTATTTCGATATGATTGTTTAGAAAGGATTAAAAAATGACACTTGAAGAATTAAAGTATGAAAAAATGCAAGATATGAAAATGGACGCTATTGAAGAGGAGCTACTAAGTAGTGATTATGACTATGCCTATGAAAAGCTAGTAACTGAAAGCTACTGTCTTGATAAGATAAATGAGTGCCTTGTAAGTATAGCTAGTGAAATGAGACTTCACGGGTGGGAAATAACAGATAAAGAAATATTAGAGGATATATTATAATGATTGAGATTGGAAATGTTTTATATAAAGAACCTAGAGTAGAGTTGCTTCACGCAACTCCATTATATGTAGCTGAGGTTGCTGGTCGTACTGCTTATAATAGTTTTGAAAAATCAGAACACGAAAAAATAAGAGAGTGGAAAGGTTATCAATTAAAAGATGACATTGAAAGCTCTGAAATACTAAATAGTTTGGCGTGGGTACACCACCACCATAGCGTACTTGAATTGATAAATATATCATTTAGTATCAAAGACACATCAAGAGGTGTGCTACAAGAGTTTTCAAGACATAGAATACAATCACTTACTGTAAAAAGTACAAGATATACTATGAGCGATATACTTAATGCTTTTATTGCTTCATACATAACTTTCAATGACTACAGTTTAATGTTTAACTCTTTTGTTGAGATAGTGAGAGAATGCAACATAGATTTTCTAGTAATTTTAGAGGAGGATGAAGTAGAAATTGAATTAAGATATATTTTTGAAAAATTGCTAAGAATGATTAATAAAATTGGAGAGGAAGAGTTTTTAAAACTTTCTCTTTCAAAGGAAAATATTGAATTTTGTAATTGTAGTGTTTTGTCTAATACGAATATTGAAGTATTTAATGAACTAAAAAAAGGAAAAGTAAAAAGGAATGTAGGGGATAATTTCAAAAATATAGTTACGGATTGCTGGACTACTGAAATTGTTTTCAATATGAATTTACGATCACTAAAAAACTTTTTAAATCTTAGAAATAGTGGTAGTGCGTACCCACTTATGAGAGAGTTGGCTATAGCAATTCAATCTCAAGTACCGAAAAAATATCTTGACTTGATAGTGAGAGATAAGTAGCACGATTAGTGCTACTGTAATGTACTCCCAAATGCAACATTATATTTCTTATTTAGAATATCTTTTATGGAATTTAAGTCCATAGACAACTGTTGCACCATCTCATCTATTCCTAAATTCCTCATAACATTTACATTTTTCAAAGAAGCACTAACTATAATATACTCACACACCATAAGGAAATCTTCATTATACTGAAGAGGTAAGTTAAAATCATCAAAGTTAGTAGGAGAAATAATAGCTATTTCTATATCTCTCTCTATGTCCTTAAAAGTTTCTACAACTTTATGGCTTCCTATGTTTATGTAGTCATCACTTTTGATATCTATTTTTATTTTAACAACACTAAAAAAAGATATACAAGATAACTTAAAAGCTGTTTCTATTTGCAAGTCATCAATTACTTCATCACACATAAAAAGCTTTAAGTCAAACAATTCTCTTAATTGCATATATAAACTACTTAACTACGCTTAAAAGAGTATCTAGTAAAGCTGTTACTTCTGTAATTCTACTAGGATTGTAGTGTCCACTAATTCCAGCTTGAATGTTAAGAGGTGTTGTACCACTTTCACTATCAGCGTCAGGGTTGTCCTCTCTTGTAATACTTGCATACTCTAGGCTTCCCCAATATCTAGCACTTTCTAGTTTTCGTCCAGCCAAAAAGTGAATTGTTAAGTCTTCGTTTTTATCCTCAATAAGGATATTGTTAAGAGTCTCATTGACTATCATACTTTGTCTTTCAATAAAAGAAACTGTAATATCGTTTAATGTTTGTAATTGCCCCTCATTGAAAGTCTTCACTCCGTGAGTAGTTGTATATTCAATCTTTTCGCCATTTTTTAGAATAGGTAGAGTGTTGGTTTTAATGTTAAAAGTTAAGTGTGGAAACTCTTCAATAATCATAATGAAATCTTGCCCAGTAACAACACCACCCATCATTCTATCTGCTTGATGAAAAATCTTTTGTGTATCTATTCTTGACATAAATACTCCCTATTTTATTTTTATTTTATAGCTATCTCTATCAAGAGATTGTTTACTCTTGAATGATAGATTTACAACCCTTGAAAGATTGTTTTTGTTTTTGTCAATTCTGATTTTATCTCTTGATGTTGAAATATTTGTAAGCACAAAATCTCCATTAAATCTCTTTCCCATATAGTCAATAACAATATCAAATGGTATCTCGCCTACTATATTTTTATTTTTATCAAGTGTTCCAAGTATGAAACCATTTCCAAGTTTAGGAGCTTGAAACTTATATAGATATTGTAGTGCTAAATCTACCTCTTTGTATGCGTCCTCTTGTGCTTCAAAAAGTAATGAAAGATTAAAGTTTAAAGGAGCTGAACCTTTGAAAATTTGTATGCTTTGGTCTTTATTTATAAGAGTTTTACCTCTCATATTTGAAACTATATCGCTCTTAAATCCAAGTGCTTCTAAAGCTTTTCCTGATAAATCACTTTGCATAAGTGCCGATGTTACTGAATACTTATTCTCGGCATTCATATTCTCTAAAACACTCTCCCAATTAACGCTTGTGCTTTCATCATCAGATATAATCTTTCCAACTACAAAAACATCCTTTAAATCTTTTGGTATAGGGTTGGCACTAGACTTCTCTTTTATGTATAAAGTTGCAAAAAGCCCACTATTTAAACCCGATTTGTCTATATCCCAACCTACTACCATTTATTAAAGTCCGAATTGATTACGCTTTGTAACCGATTTTTTACGCTTGTATTTAGCTGTAGCTGTATGAGCTTTTAGTCTTGCTTTTCTAAGTGCCATTTTTTGCTTAGGAGTAAGAATAACTCTTTTGCCATTCATACGCTTGTTTACCCAAGTTTTTTTTCCATTTCTAACCACAAGTGTGCGTCTATATCCGTTTTTGCGTTCTGGCATAGTTGTAGTGTCTTGTGTAATGCTATCGAATGTTGTATTGTCTTCACTCTTTGCAAAAGCTAAAGATTTTTCAATTACATCATCATCACGGATACTTGCAACTGCATCAAAAACTGCCTTTGAAGCATCTTTGCTTAAATCGTCATCTCTACCTATAAAGTCGCAAATTGTTTGCTCGTCAATTCCAATGCTATCAAGTACTGCAATCATATCTGCTGTGCATTTATCTGCTGTTTCATCTTGTTTTTCATCTTCTGTATCGCCAATAACACCAACTGCAACTTCATCAAATGTAAAGGTATCTTCTGCACCCAATTCCTTGAGTGCATTGATTGTGTTTTGAGCAATATTAAATCTTCCAATTTTTTCAATATTTAGCATTATAATAACTCCATAACTTTTTGGACTCTTTCTCTTTTGCCAAAATCTTCGCCTTTTCTTTTGCGCATAGTTTTTATCCATTTGTTTCTAGTTTCATAACTCCACTTTTTCTTAGGCTCTTTAATCGGCATACCTTTTTTCTCTTTGTAGTTATTTGCACTAACTCCACCACCTCTTTTTTTGAAAAGCTTTGAATATCTCCAAAAACCTTTTTTTACTTTTCCATCTTTATAGTGGTATCCACCATAACAACCAAGCCCACTAGGCTTATTGTTTTTACACTTTGAAGAACTCTCAAAGAAAGCCCAATCAAGAGTAGCACCGTCTTCAATACTATCAAGAGTATCTTCAACTAAATCAGGGTTGTGAATTGCATAAGCAACGAACTCATATAAATCAGCGTCGCCCATTCTATCAACGATAAGCTCAACTAGACTAACTAATTCCTCGCTTGAAATATCTTCATCATCATCAATTAGGTCGTTAATCGCACTTTTTGAAACTTTCAAGTATTCAAGTAAGTTGAAAATTAACTCTACAACTTCCTCATATTCCTCATCAGTCATATCTTGACTAACTGCTTCAACAACATCACTAATACTTTTTAATCCATACTCTTCGTGGTTCACAATAAGTTTAATGATTGTCATTAGGTTATCAAACAACTTGTAACCATCAACGACTTCTTTAAAATCAACCATACCTTTTTCATCTACTGCGTCAACTGTTGCTTCCTCAGTAGATGGTATTTTTCTTAAATCAATACCAAACATTTTTTACCTTTTTAATTGTTTATTTTAATTTCTGCACTATCAGAAACTATCATACCTTGTATCTCGCCTTTTCGCATAACACCACTAAAAACATACTGATAATTTACGACAATTGTGTCGCCATCTTTTTTCGATACAACATAGTCATAAGGCGTGTCAACATCCTTGTTGAAATATCCGTTTCTATAAGCTTTTTCAAATAGCTTACCTACTTTATTGTCAACAAAAGCTTTCGCTTCATTCATATTTTTGAATATCTTAGTTTGTAAAATTCTAGCGATATATTTGTTAATAAATAGATTTCCGTCTGCTACTGGGAATAGCTTTGTAGCTACATTTTTAGGGTTTGCACTTAGAATATCCATAATACATAAAACATCATTGATGTAACCTACTGTATTAATTCTATTATCAGCAAGATAAGTCAAGTCATCGTCTTCAAGTATATCAAGTTCATCAGCTTTAACTCTAGGAAGTGGATAATCTTCTCCAGCTGTTCCCTCTACTCTAAACTCAACATCATCAACCATTTTAGATAAGTTTCTTAAAACACATTTACCTACAATATCTCCACTAAGTCCTATGTTCTGGTCTCCGAAATCAAATTTATCTTTACCCCTATTCCACACAAATTGAACACCACTATCAGTAATATTTAGCTGTGTTTTCATATCTTTAGCTTCTTTTTTTGTGTCTCCATAAAGGTCGATAATCATAGGAACTTTACCTCTGAAAGCTACTGCGTGTAAATCTTGTAATGTTTGATTATCTCTCAACCCTGCACTTGCACAATAGTCACATTTTTCAATGTTATTGTTTATAACTTTTATTGCATTTGCATAGTTTTTAGTGTCATCAGATGAAGATACATTTCCATTCTCATAAGTGCGAACTAGATTAAAGTTGCTCTCATAGTCTGAATTGCCAGTATCAACTTTGATGTTGACTATCTTCTTATCTACTTTGTTTCCAATATAGTAAGACTTTCCATTGTCGTCTAGTGCGTCATAATATGCACTACCACTCACTTTATATGTTTCGTTTCCATTTTCATCATAAAGCTTGAAAGTTAATATGTCATCAACATTTTCTACTTGAATAGAATGTTTTTCAGATATACAAGAGGTTACTAGAATTTCAACTGCACCATTTGAAGCATTGTTATCCCAATCTCTTATATTATCAGCACCAAAAACATTTACTTCGTCTCCGTCTTCAAGAATAACATTTCCATCGTCATCTTTAGACTGCTTAGCAACTGTTACTTTTGCGTCTGTATTCATAATACGACCTACAATAGCTTTACCTTGATAGTTGCTAAAAAAGTCTTTTAAGTGATACATAGTTTCGTTTTCTACGCTACCACCTATGTTTGCATTTGTAGATTTTATTCTCGATGGCACTCCACCAAGCACTACGCCATAGTAAGGATTACCCCAATTTAACCAACCAACTAATGCCAAAACACCCTTTTCTGATGGTTTTAGAGTAAGTGTAAGGTCAATAGTTGGCTTAATGTATATAGATACATAATTTTTCTCTTGTGTTACTAGCACTTAACAACCTCTTTTATTTTCTCAATAAGCTTATTTTTTCCGATATTCCCACCAAATATAACATTATTCTCTTTTGCGAAAACTTTTAACTCATCTATACCCATTTCTTCAATAGGCTTAGTAGTGATAGTTTCTTTTTCGCTTGTCAAATCGTTGTCATCTTGATCATTATCTTGAGTTATAGCTTCTTTTGCTTCTACAATATATCTATTGTACTTTTTTTGATAGTCGAATGTGTAAGTATCTTCGACAATAAAATCTTCGCCTTTAACAAAAACTACTCTTGAAGTATTCGGGGTAATTTCTACCCCTCCTACTTTGATAGTTTCAGTTGCTTTGTTTACAACTTGTACTTTCATTTTTGCCTACTATAATTGAACAGTAAGTTCTCTTACTAGCTCTCTTGAGTGCTTGTCTTTGTTATAAGATACGACTAGCTTACCTTGTAAAGAGATGATTTTATCACTTGCTGTTTGGTCGAACCCTAAATCTTCAGGAAGCACTGGAAGACCAACACCACTGATTGAAGCTCTTTTAGTTGCATCAGCTGGGTTACCAACAACAAAAACTTTATGTTTGCCCTCATCTTCAGGATAGTCTGTATCGTGTAATGGGTTGTAGTAGCACTCGTAACCATTGTTTAAAGTACCGATATGGCGAATTGAGTTGTTGCTATCGCTAATGATGTTCGTTTTGTTTGTAGCCGTACTTAACGCACTAAAAATCTCAACTAAACCACTACCACCAACTAAAACTACATTAGAAGTAATTTGAGATTTTGCAGTAATATCTGCTCTTGCTTTTTCAACACCAACTAAGAAGTGCTTATATCTATCTGCCATAGTTGTTTCACTTGCACCTTGAATATCAATAACTGCACCGAATGGTTTTGCGAATTGTAAAGTAGCTTTGATTTTTTTACGCTTACTCTCTTCTCCAACTTTTGCAAGTGCAATCATAAGGTCATTACTTGATAAGTTAAGCCCCGTTGTTTGAAGTACTTGTCTAAGTGCTAAAGTGTTTACAGTCGTGTTAATAACTACGGGTTTAGCAACATAAGTAGTTGGATTTAAGTCCGAACCAACACTACCAGCAATCTCTCCTAATTTATCTGAACTTAAAGAAGCCGAAAAGAATAGTTGTGTTCCATCTTCAATATTTTCACTAATTTTAAGAGTGATTTTACCACCATCATAATCAAACTCAACAGTATATGTAATACCATCAACAGATACTGTACGAGTAGCTGTTTTTTCCATAGCTTGAGCGTCAAAGTCATTTACAAAGATACCATTACCAAGATTTACAACAACCTCATTAACGCCTCTCTCCATAGGATAATTATCACTATCACCATCTTTTTTCTTGATGTCAAAAGTGTACTCAAGAGTATCCGTTACGAATGTTTGAACATCATCACGCTCTGCGAATGCCATAGCTTTACCAGCATTAGAAGAATTTAAAATCTCTCCATCTTCTAATTCACCCATACCATTTTTAACAATAGGGTTTACTGTAAACATTTGGAATTTAACATTATCTTTAGAACCTTGCATAGGAACGAAATCTGCAATCTCTCCAACGAATGGAAGTGTAGAAGATAGAATAGTCATAATGTTAATAGCCACTAAAGAGCCTAAAACCTCTCCACCTTTTACATTTTCAATGCTATCTAATGTAAAGTGCTGATTTTCATCTTGAACACGCTTAGCAATTTGTGAAGCAACGCCTAATGCTGTAACAATGCTATCTTGAGTTGCGTCAGGAAAGCTTGAAACAGTCTTTGCAATGATTGTTGATAATGTATCCCCTTGAGAAGATTTAGCGATAATTGCGTCTAGCGTCTGTAAGTTGTCAGATGAAGCAACAATTGTTGATGTAGCGTCTTGAATTGCGTCTAAAGTTGCACCTTCTCTAAGTGCGTCACTTAGAAAACCTTGTACCTTTTGTCTTGCTTGAATAACTTTATTCATTTTTTACCTTTTGTTTTTTTGTTTGTTAATTGTACCTAAAATTGCCTAAAAAATAAACACACCATAGGTTTGGCGTGTTTAAGTGTGGTATAAAATCATTTTTTCATATTCTACACCTCCTCTAGTTTTCTAAAAGTGATAGAGATTTTTTATATATATATTTAAACAACATATCATCTTCTATTACTTCGTCAAGTTTATCTTTTTTTATCATATTGTTAAACTTTATAAAATCTTTACAGTTTTTCTTAACATATTCTCTTGCATCTTCTTTTGAATATGTTAGCTCCTCCCTAGAAAAAACAAAAAACTCTCCATTTATATAAATAACATCTTTTCTACTGTATCCATATCCACAACTTCCGAAAAATATCTCATTTTCAACATTTGTGACTTTATCATCAATTAGAATGAACATACCTTTCCCATCTATATAGTTTTCTATATCTTCCTCATAGTTTTTTGAGTTGTTTGCAAATTCAGGGAACGATTTACTAAGTATAGTTTTTTTACTATCATCTATAATTTTTTCAATATTGTAAACTCTCTCGATTGAGCTTTTTATCTCTTCAATTTTACTATCTAAAACAAAGTCTATATACTCCTCTAATTCATATTCTCCATAGAATAGATTTTTAGTAAACCAAGACTTATATTTTTCCTTGTCTTCTTTTTTTACTTGCTTATTTTCATCAATAACGCTAAAAATACCACTAATAATAGACTCATATCTTCCTTTTATAGTGCTTCTAATGTCTTCAATATCATCATTAGATAAGTAATCATTCAGGTTATCACTAACAAGCTCCATTGAAATGTCTTTAGTTTCAATTATCTTGTCTGAAATAAATCCTTTTGTTTCCCTTTCTAGTAAATCAAAATTTTTAATTATAATCCCACAAAGAGATTTTACATATAAAAATTTTAGAGATTTTTCAGAATTTAACTCATTCTCAACTCCCAATTTTATTGCTTGAGAACTATAGTCTCTAAGGAAATTAGATGAAAACTTATATTTTGATAGTCCACATAATTCAAATACACTTTTTAAGTTTTTTGAGTATTTTTGTTTTTCGTATTTCAAAGCATTGTAGTTAGATATAAGTTTTTTCAAAGATAAAGTTTTAATTTTTAACTCTTTTTTCTTTGCTTTTTCTTTCATAATCTTTCTATACTCTTCAACCTTTTCGCTGTCTTCCATAGTGTAATCATCTTCAAAGTATTTCATTGCTTTTGCAAATAAATCACTAGCTGTTTGAGAGTCGATTGTAGCACTATCATCATCTCCCTTAATACTATCTATCCAGCTACCCTTATCGTTTATATTTTGCAATAAAAGTTCGTCAAAACTACCATTGGCTATGTATCTATACACTTCGACTTTATCTATATCATTACCTTGTCTTACTGCCCTGCTCATAGCTTGATGCCATTGGTCTGGAGTGTCTGGAACTTCTAGTAAGTGAACACCACTAACATTTTTATTGAAATCTACACCAACTTGACCTTTTTCATTGAAAATAAGAATATCATTATCTTTACTATCATTAAAGTCATTTTGTATTTTTAATGCTTTGTCATCATCACTTGAAGAAATTTCAGCACCATTGAATAAGTGTATCTTACTCTTAGGAAAGTATTGCTTGAAAATATCTTTTAAAACATTGTGCGTATTTAGTGATGTTGCATAAACTATTTGCTTAGAGTTTTTATGTCTAGCGAACTCTTTTTGCATATTTTCAACTAAGAATTTAAACTTTTCAAAATTTTCAATACCGAAAATATCTACATCTTTAATAAGTTTTGCTTTTTTGAGCTGTGATACAGTTGTCTTTATCTTCTTGTAATCAAGAGTAGGAATATTCACATAGTATTCATTGCCATTCTTAGTTATAACACCATCTACTGAAACACCGATTGATTTTCTGTAATTGAAAATTTCACTTTCGTACCATTCTTTTAGTGTAAATACAAGTTTTGTTTTTTTTATTCTATCTTGTTTTTTCGTGTCAGTTTCTTTTTCACTAAAACTATAGTCGTACTTAGTCTTAATCGTATTAAACACTTCATCTTCGCTAACTTTTTTAATTAGTTTTATAGGTGTTACATCAAAAATAAAATTAGAGTTTACAGTACCAAGTTTTGCCCTATTGAAATATCCGAAAACCTCTCCATATTTTGATATAAAATCTATTTCTAAATCAGATAAGCTGTCGTATGATGTAATTCCTCTTTTTAGTTCTAGTGCAGTTTTTGAGAAATGAATAAAAGTACTTTTTAACAACTCTTGCTTTTCTTTGCTATCTTCATTCTCTCTATTAAATCTAATATCATTAATTGTGTAGTCTGGTTTTACTTTAATGTCTTTTCCATCAAGTCTAGCTCGTTCTTTTTCTGTATCTGCGTCTCTAAATATTACATTTTGCCAACCTACTGTTTTGAGTATTTTTATATTCTTTATGCCTTGTAGTTTTTTACGACTTCTGTATTTATCTGTTAGTGTTATGTAGTCTTCAACTTTAACATCACAAAAAGTATTTAAGAATTTTTTTGCACTCATAGGCTCTGATAAGCTTCCACTCAAAAGCATATTTGCGTATATCTCTTGTGGGCTGTTTGTAGTCGGTGTTGCTGTTACTGCTACAACTCCACTTCTATCCCCTCTTTTCATTCTTATAAATTCAGCTTTATAAAGTGTTCTTATCGCTCTATCTGAAGATTTACCGCTCATTCCCTTTACTCCACTTGCCAACTCTATTGAGTTTTTAAAGAAGTGTGCTTCATCAATAAACATAGCGTCTATTCCAGTATCTTCAAAGAATACTTTAGAGTTTTCACCACCTTTTGGATAATAACCAACTCCTAAGTCACTAAATGCAAATTCATACTTATCGTCTGTTTGCTCATCAGTATTTGATTTATCGCTTGAGTATATCTTGTCTATAGTTTCATCTTTAAGTCCAATCATATCAAGCGTTGAGTGTGGTATAAGTACAATTTTAATGTTCTTATTTGATTTTATTTTTCTTACATTTTCAGTAATGCTATCGCTATCAATTGTCAAAAAGTTATTTTCAAAGAAATCTTGTGTGTAAGCCTTTTTTGCTTCGTCTATGAACTTTCCATATACTGCGTTTGGAGTAATAATAGCTACACGCTTAGCTTTGTTTGTTCTAATTGAATAAATTGCACTCATAAGCATAGTGAAAGTCTTACCTAGACCCGTATCTTGAGCAATAGTACCAATTAGTCTTGAGCCGAACTTTCTAGCGTCTTCGTTTTGATAGTGTCTTAGTTTTGGCAGCACATCAGGGTTTACCATTCCAGCCAATTCTGCTAGTTGCTTGCTACCATAGCTTGTATCTCTTTCAACGATAAGTGTTGAACGCTTGTCAAGATTTGCATTTATCTCATCTTTTAATGATTTATTTTCGTCAATCATTGAAGCAAGTGAAGAGTCTATTAAAATTTCATTTTCAGATAAAATTCTTCTCAAGATACTTTTAGCAAATTCATCTCTTTCTTTTTCAATAGATATAGATTTTTTATCATCTTTCCATAGCCTTTTTGAAACATCAGAAACGCCTAGTCTAATGTTTTTTCCTAGAATAATGCTTCTAGTGTAATCTGCTATTTGAGATAATGATACAAGACCCATAAATTCATCTGCGTCCAATTCAGGGAATTCGTCCAATATTGTTTCTTTAATTGAAGATGAAATTGTTTGTAGCATATCACTATCTAAACTAAGTTTATGAGAAATATTCAAAAGAGTTGATTTTGATACAAATTGATTTATTGAGTTTGCCGTAACTGTAATATCTTCAACTTTTAGCGTTTGCTTTAGTGATGCAATCTTTTTAAGCATTTTATTTTTTGATACATCATCTAATTTAATATCATCTAAATGAGAAATTGCGTCATAGTATCCTTGTGGAAATTCAGTTGATATTATTTCGTCAATTGAAGCAACTTTACCATTCATAACAATAACATCATCATCTTTAGCAACATTTTCACTATCTAAAATATCAACTTTGATCATAGCAATACCATTTTCATAAACAGTATTTTTCTTAATTAAGTCATCATCTTTTATGTTTGATGTTAATCTTGCTAGTGGGTGCATTTTATCTAAACTAACTGCTTCCTCTAATTCTTCGTATGTGTCTTTATATACTCCATTTTCTAAATCAAAGTTGTCAATAATGCTCATAATTTGTCTTATTTCATTTTTTGCACTATTCGTTACTTTTACATTTTTAAGTTTTTTATCAAAAGAGCCTTTTATCGCTTCTATATTTTCGGCATTTTCTATAATTATATCTTTGTCGTACTCATCAGGGCTAACGCTAAGTATATACATAGCTACATTGCCTAACTTTTCATCATATTCAAACGATAAAAGTCTTTTTGCCTTGTGGTTTAAAATCTCTTTGCTTGTTTTTTTAATCAAAGATATTTCACTTAAAAAATTATCTTTATTTAGAAGTTTTCCAATATCTCCTTTTTTGGCATTTTCTATGTCTTCATAAATTTTCTTTTCTGCTTCGATTGTTTTTTCATACTCTTTTTTAGATACAAGACTATCAGAAGTTGATATTTTTGAAATAGAGTCATAGTCTATATAGTTTTCAAACTGATTAACATTCATAAGTTGAGATTTAACATCATCTAAAGTCATACCATTTGGAAGTGTTACTTTATCTCTTATTTGAGTGTGATGCAATTCAATATTTGCATTTTTTGCTTCCTCTTTTATGTCTTCTCTACTTTTGAAATCTCCGAATACTTGACTTTTGTTTTTAGTGAAATAAGTTCCGTCTAAAAACTCTCTTGATGTTTCGTATTTTAGTATTTCATCTAATGTATCATTTGAAAAATTTGCTTCAACTTCAATAGGATGTTTTTCAAAAACTAGAATATCCACTACTTGTTCAGTACCAGCTTGTTTGAACATTTCGCTTGGTAATCTAATTCCACCTAAGAAAGCACCTTTTTTAAGTACCTCTAATCTAAAATCTTTTTTTGAGGCTCTTTGTATTGTGCTTGATGATGTTAAGAAAACTGCTCTTTTTCCATTCTTTAATAGGTCTAGCGATTTCAAAATGAAATAATCATCAGCTCTTTTTATGTGTGAGTATTGCTCATCTTTTTCAAGTAGCTTACTATCTCTATTACTAAATGGTACATTTGTGATAATACTATCGTATGTTGAGTTAGGTATATTTTTAGAGTATTCCTCAAAACTAACACCTGCTTTTATATTTGCATTGTCGTTTAAAATGTCTGCGATTCTACCACTAATTTTATTTAGGTCGCACCCTTCAAATTTCACATAATCAGGAGCTTGTCCTATGATGCTTCCAGTACCACTTGAAGGCTCTAACACTTTATCATTTTCAGATAAATTAACTAAGTTGAATAATGCCTTTGATACCTCAATCGGTGTGTAATACTCATCTCCGTCACCAACACCCAAAGCACCTTGACCACTATATTGTGCAAGTATCTTTTTTTCTTCTTCTGTGTACTCATTATTTGGCTTATTCATAAGTACAAGATTTTCGGCTTCTTTGTTTGCTTTTATACGCTTTGCTTTTGCACTTAAAACTCTAGCTGTATAGTTAGGATTACCTTTGTATAGTAAATTTTTAAGCTTTAGTATATTACTTTTAAATTCTGACATATATTACCTTTTTTAAATTTCATTGTATTTGTAGAAATTTCCATTAACGAAAATCTCATTAACTGCATCTATATTATCTTCCACTAAAGAGTAATATAATCCAAGTATCAACATTTCATAATCGCTTTTTGTGTCTAGTCCACTTTCAACTGCCAACTGATTGTTTTCAATGTAGTTAGGTATAGTGTCATCTTTAACCATACTTTCGTGAATTAAATCTTTATTTACTCCATAATTGATAAAAGGCAAGTAGAAGACTCCAAGCATTTCTTTGAACTCATCTTTAACTAAAAATGCTGTTTTGTTTAGTCTGTTGTATGTAGAATAGATTATATCTTCTATTCTACTTCCTTCAACCTCTTCAATTTTACTTATATATTCTTCTAATTTCATTTGTCCTCCTCTGATTGTTTTTCGCATTTTAAGATTTTATCATCTTCTATATTTTCAATAACTTTTTTTATTAAATCTCTACTGCTTTTATTTGTATTCATAATGTGCTTTAGCTTTTGTAGTGCGTCTTCAACCTTTGCTCGTCCAACAACGCTGTTGGGCAATCTCTCAATCAAAACTACCTCAAGTAATTCAGATATCTTTGTTTCTTCAATTCCATCAGCTGTAGCAACGCTATCAAGACTATTAATATTAAAATTACTAGATACCTCATCTAGTCTTAACTTTGTTTCATTTTCAACTTCAATAGCAACACTATTTTCTATCTCGATTTCATTCTCAATCATTTTTATAACATCATCATTGAAAAATTTTAAATCTTTGTACGAAACATTTTTATCGGAAACAATATCAAGTGCTTCTTTTAATACTGCATTATCACTATCATTACTTAAATCTTCCGTAACTTCTGCGTCTTTTTTGAGTACGTTTTCCTTTATTTCTTTAATGCTTTTTGGATTGAAATACAAATCTAACTCTATATCATTTTTCACTAATTCAGTAATTGATATGTATCCTAACTCTGCGTTTTCATAGTCGCCATTTAGTACAGTAAAGCCGAATGCTTGTTTTGGCACTTTTTCCTTATCGTTCTCAATGATATACCAATCACTTCCACCTTTAAAATAGTGCAAGTGTGCAATAGCTTCGCTTCCTTGTCCATCTGTTTCGTATGTTTTTGGCATTGTAGTTATTGTTTTATATACTTCTTCTATGATGTCAAAGTTTCTATTTTCCACTAATGTATCTATTTCTTGTTGTGGCATATACTTTCTTAAAAAAGCAATTTTTGAAATAATTTCATCAGCTTTTGATTTTTTACTTACACCTTGAAGTTTTGAGCGTTTACTTAATAGTTCTTTTTGTAATGCTCTTTTTTCGCTAAATGATAGTTTTTCTTTTGAAAGCTTTTCTCTTATTCCAAGTATGTCTTTTTGCAATGCTCTTTTTTCGCTAAATGATAGTGCTACTCCGTCAAGAGTTTCCTCTGTATTGTTATCAATACTATCAAATGATATATCTTCAAACAACTCTTTTAAGTACTCTAATACTACATTGTTTTCATTACAACCATACTGTAAGTCAATTTTACAATCAACTAAATCTTTAACACAAAAAAGCTTTGCTTCTGAAAACTCTCCGTCAACATCATTTTCAACATTTACCAACTCTAAATCTTGCAATATTACATCATATATGAACAATTCTGTAGTGTCTGTTTTTATGCTCTTTTTAAACTTTACTTGATTTTCAGTATATGAAAGACCTACTTCCTCTCTAACCTCTCTAAGTACTGCTTGTAGTTGTGTTTCATTATCTTCTTTTCCACCACCTACAAAACTCCACTTTTGAGTATCTTTTCTTTTTCCTAGAAGTATTTTACTTTCGCTTGATAAACTCTCATTATCTCTAATTACTGCAACGACTGTAACACTATCTTTCACTTGCTCATCTTTTTTTTTCATAAAACCTTTAAGGAATAAATTTAACATTATTCCTCCTCTGCATCTAGCTTTGTGATGTAGTCTGCAACTTCATTTAAAAGTTCGTCATATTTTTCTAAATCATCATCACTCATCTTTGATACAATCTCATCAAGCTTCTTATCGACCTCTTCTATGTCTTTTATGTTTAAAAGGCTTTTTAAGTCTCTTTCTGTTGTCTCTTGAGTGTCTTCAGGGTTTGTTTCAATATCTTCTTTTACTTTTTCTTGTTTATCATCTTCATCTTCAACACTTTTATCTTTTTTTGCTTGTTCGTCCTCTTCTGTTTTTTTGCTTTCAATAAGACTTTTCAACTCATCTCTTTTTTTAACAAGTTCCTCTTTTTTTTCCTCTAAATCTCTTAACTCTTTTGCTTCTTTTAATGCACCACCACCATTTTTCTTAACAAATTTTGTGTGATTTTTAAAAATGATTGTAGCTATCTTCTTTGCAAGTTTTGCATAGTTTGCGTCTTGCATAATCTCTCTAGCTTCTGACATTTTCCCATAAACTGCACTTGTAATATCTTCCTCGTTTAAAATCCATTTTACAATTCTAAAAGTGTTGTTTCCAACTCCGTCTTTTGTTACTTCATTTTCATAACCATACTCTCTTGCAAGTCCTACAAGTATCTGGCCATCATCAAGCATAATACTAAATGGATAGTAAAGCATATTATCGTTTGTACCACTAAGTTTTCCAAGATACGCTTTGTGGAATTTAAACTCTTCAAAAACTGTATTAACTGCTTTTTTATCTGTTGTCTTTGCTTCCAATTCAGAAGATAAAATCTTTGCAAATTTATTTAGTTTTTTTCGCAATTCAATAATACCAGCACCAGCTATGTTGTCAAAAGTTGTTTCGTTTTTTTCCGAAAATGGGTATGCACTACCAAGTGCAGTTAAACTATCGCAAAATGTATCGCATTTATGCAAAATCTTTTCACTAAAATCTATTGTAGCAATAAACATTATAAACCTCTTTCTTTTTTAATTTTTTCAAGCTCTTGAATTTCTTTTTCAAGTTCTTTTATCTCGTTTTCTATGATAAGCTTGTTTTCTTTAATCTCTTTAGCTTCCATTTGTTTTACATTTTGCATATTTACATCAGATTTTTGAGTTTTTTGTGAGTGTGATAAAATACTTTTAATGTGTGAAGATACATATTCTACAAGTTTGTTGTCTTTGAATTTAGGAGAGCTTACACTTTGGTGTGAGCCAATAATCTCAACATCATTAAAAAATATTGTAGCAATTTCTTTTGTTTTGATGTAAATTCTAATATCTATCTTTGATCCATCTGAAAGAATTACAGAATAGCTTTGTGTTGGTTTACCTTTTAAGATACTCTTTTTATCTTTTGTAGCACTTACTATTTTTAAGCCTTGTGAAGCTAACCTCTTCTCTAAGTCATCAATTAAGCCAATCGGCTTATTAACGCTCTCTTTCAATTTTTTTAGTGTAATTTTTGCCATAAGCATAACCTTTTTTATTGTATTTTACCACAATTACTATGAATTACTTTATAGTTCCATTGTTACAAGTGTCTCCGTGGCTATCTACAGTCAAAACTACTGCGTTTTGCTGTATCTCATCAACTATGCCTTTGCATATTGCCAATATATGCTCTTTTGCACTATTCTTATGCTCTTCGCTACCCTCTAGCTTTATGTTTCCTATTATTTTATCTGCCATACTGTTAGCGTCCATATTTTTACTCCTTAAAAGTGTCTAGCCTTGACTTTAAATCTTCAAGTTTTGTTTTTGTAGCTGGATTTAGCATTGCTGGTCTTCCTAAATTTCCATCAACTATAAGATTGTCAACTATGTCAATATATTCACTAAACAATGAAACAATTTCATTCCCTTTGCTGTTTGATATGCTTAGTTTTTCAGTTTTTATTTGAGTATCTTTAACAAAACTATTCTCTATTCCATTCACTAAAAAAAGCTTATCAGTCTTTACATTGACCAAGTCGCTATTCTCAATAACATAAACCTTTTTATCAGTAACTTTAATGCTTTGCTGGGTTGCACCAAGTACATAAAATGAAAATGTATTATCATCCATAATGACTAATACTTCTGTTCCTATTTTTATGTTTGGCTTTTGCTCCCTCTCATCAAGCGTTAAAGGGTTTGCGTATATTGCTTTTACTATTTGATTTGTAGGGTGTAGCTGTATCTCTATATACTTGTTTTCATCAGTTGCGTTGTCGTTTGGGTTTGTTGTTGTTATTGCTGTTAAAATTCTAAGCATTTGAACTTACTCCAAGTATTGAATTACTTTTTGTTGCACCAAGATACCAAAAAGTATTCTTATTCATTACTACACATTTTTCATCATTTACTTTAAACATATCGCCTATATTCATACTTAAAATATCATCACTATAGACCTCATACTTTTCAATCAAATAAGTACTCAATCCGATTATCTCATCTTCTTTTGAAAATGGTATAAACGAATTAAAGTTTTTAGTATTTTTTGTTACTTTTATTTTTGACATATCTATTGAATAGTATGAGTTTTTTTTGTTCGCATTACTATATATCGACTTAATGCTTATTACTTCACTTAATTCTTTACACTCTTTATTGAAAATCATTTCAGTTATATGTTTTGTATAAAAATCTTTAGAATTGTCTATAGTTAAAACAACTCCTTTTTTTCTAATTTCAAATATAAAGTATTCAAGTTGTTTTGATAATCCATTTATATATTTTTCAAATTTAACATTGTCCACCATTGAGTTTAAAGGTACTATGTTTGATAGAATGTTAAAAAAATCACTATGTACAAAATACATATAGTTTATTTTTCTATTTCCTATAAAATCAACTTCGCTTTTAAGATATTTTAATGTTACTTCAGTCCAAGTTTCATATAGTATTTTATAGTCACTTCCAATATCTAATTCTACATAATCAACCTCAACACCTATCTTTAATATAAGTGGTGTAGAATAGCAATTTTGCTCCTCTATAACTGCTGTTATTAGATTTCTATCAACAACAATACTTCCATTTTTAGTAGAAACATTTAATATCAAGACACACTACCATAAATCTCATATTTTCTAAAAATATCAGCACTATTTAGCTTGAAGTAACTTTCCGTTATATCAAAATCTAGAAAAGATATTTTATATCCATTATCCTCTTGAAAATTCCATTCTCCTTGAATATTAAAAAGGTCTATGTAGCCAAAATTATCAAGAGTGTAAAAATCAGATATGCTAGACTTTTTGAATATTTTTAGCATATAATCTATATGCCTAATATCATTTAGTATTTTATATAGCTCTAGTTGTAATTCAGTACTTACATACCTATCCCTATTTATTATTATTATTTGAGCCTTTGTGCTGTACTCAAAATTAACACCGTCTAAGTATGCAAAATCGTTTTCATCATCTTCGTTTTTAATAAGTACGCTTTCATTTGCATTTAATTGTAATTGCGTCTTGTATTCAGGTAAACTAATTCCATTTGATTTTGCAATAAGTATCTTTGGTAACTCCATATCATCAAGAGTAGTTAAAAGTTTAGGTAGGTCGTCCTTTAGACTTCCATTAACAATTCCAACTAGATTGTTTCTATCAAGATTATCCAACTCACTAAGGCTATATGCGTTTATATTTTGAGATAGCTTATCTCTTATTGCTTTTGCTAATGCCCTCAATGATGTATCGTGATTGTGTTGAAGATATAGGCTATCTACTAAGAATTTACTAGGCTCTCTACTTAGAGTTACTGACATACTTACCTCTTATTTACTTGTTTTTGTACTTACTTTTAAGTCTATAATTATATCATCATAAATGCTCTTAGTTGTCTTTTTATTTATAAGAATACAATAAATAATCTTTCTTTTTGAGTTTGTTAGATAGATTTTGTTGTATGTAAATTCGCTATCTAACTCCTTTTGAATTGATAATGCTATTTTTGTATCTGAAAAAAAACTAGACTTGAAGTCAATGTCTATTGTTTTACTACTGTCTAAGTCGTCTATATCGCCATAAACAATATCATCATAGGTAAGGTATGCTTTGCTTATGTTAAAGTCGCTATCGTCATCTAGTATCGATATAGAGTGAAATAAATTACCTATGTTGCAAAAAGAATTTTTTATGCTTATCATTTTAGTTTAAAACCACTTCAATATCATCAAGATTAAAAATACCATCTTCCATAATCTCACTAGCTTCTATCTCTTCAATTTCAAGTGCATAAAGTATTAAATCATCTTTATTTATGAGATATATTCTATTGTATGTAATGGAGTCATCTAAACTAGCTTGAATTGAAAAGTTAATGGCATTCTCGGCTTCAATATTAGTGTAAATATCATCTACTCTTGTATAGTCTTCAATATCATCAATGCTATTTTTAAAGTCATCATCTTCACTTGTTAGCAATGCACTTGAAATATAAAAACTTCCACTCTTTCCTATCGTATCTTCTAAAATTCTATTTGTAATAAAACTTTTAAATGAATTTACTATCACTTTTTTATTCCTCCTAAAAGGTCTATTGCTTTTTGTGGAGATACTTGACTAGCATCAACGAATGCGAATGCTTGACAATTATGGTTTTTCATAAATGTAACACACCACTCCGAACAAAACCATCTATCTGACCTATCTTGTATAGGCAATACAAAACCTAAAATTCCCGAAAAGTCGTATTTATCCCCTTTCGTTGCTAAATAAAAATTTTCTAAATCTTCTTTAGTAGCACAAGGCAAATTAACCTCTAAAAAATCCCACTCTTTGTTGATATTTTTATCAAAAACACCACTTGCTGATTTTATAGGTCTTTTTACTACTCCTTTTGTAGATGCAGATGAAGTGTATCTTTGCATATTCTCTATATCCCATATTTCCATATGAGAATAGTCACTTTTTGTGTATGCTTTTATTGCTTTTGAGTATAGGTTATTTTGGTTTCTTCCACCTTTGTAAAATGCACAAATTACTTTCATACTTTATACCACACTTTCAACATAGAATTTTTATCTATTTTGACTATAGGCATCAACTTTCCTTTACAATCTTAGTAATATCATCTTGCCTTTTAAGCATTCTATCTATAAACGAAGTGTCTCCATTGCTAAGGTATAAATCCATTATAGTTTCAGTTTCGTTATACTTCCTAAAACTCTCATCTAGTAAAGACTTTACATCATCAGGAATATCTGTTTTGTCTATAACTTTATACATTTCAGACAATGCACTAATTGTTAAAAAGTTTAGCTTAAACAAATCGGCAATTAGAGTATCTCTATCTGCAACTTTCTCTGCTATATCGCTTCTTATCTTTCCATTTTTACCACTAACCTCTTGTACTTCCTCTTTAAAGAAAGTACGCACACGCATACCCTCTCTCTTTGTAATTTTTTTATACATTTTCTACTCCTCTTTCCACATATCACTTTTCAGATATGTAATATTAGCATTTTTATCGCCTATAACTTTTCTTTGAAAATTTGAACCTTTATAATCTAAAACTTTTTCGTATGTTGTTACTTTTTCACTTAAAACCTCATCAATATCCCAATGAACCATATTTTCATCGTTAAAATCATCATCAGTAATTGTTTCACTAGATAATGCTGTTTCAATTCTAAAAAACTCCTCTCCAATAAAAACAGAAGTAATGTCACCATCTATTCCATCTTCTAAAATACAGTCATAATATGGATACTCTTCATTTTTAAGTTCATCTAGCTCATCATCAGAAACAGATTTATTGAAAATTCTTAAATGCTCAACAGAAGTAAGTATTCTACTGCTTGTTGTGTCATCAGTACCGACAATCATATCAAAACCAACACTCATATCATCAGTTAACGCCAAGTCGTCATAATCAAGAGTATATTCATAATCTTGTGTAAAGTTTTTAATAAAAATATGTGGGATGCCGTCATCTATTGTTTTATCCCAATAAAAAGCAATAAAATAAACATCACTATAAATAAGCTTATCGTCATTAGGTATAGTAACTTTTTGGTAATCTCCATTAAATCTAACACCTATAGTATTGGAAGCACTATCATTATCATAATTTACAATAATACCATAAACACTATCGTCTGCTTTATCTCTACAAAGATATGTATAAGTATCATTTTCTCCATCACCGTGCTTTGAAGTAAAAAAACAACTATAAGTAAATGCACTTTTTGTATCTGAAATCTCATCAACTTTAACATATTGTGCTTCATCATTGTCGTAATACGAAATACCTTTTTTATACTTAACAACATTGTCAAAATTACAATTTCCAACAACTGTTGCTTCGTTCCCATTGTATGATATTGCATTTCCTTTAAACTGCCACATATCCAAACAACTTCCATCTTCAAAAATATCTAAAATGTTACCAGTTGCATCATCGTTAAAAACTTTTGCATCAACCTCTTGTTTGGAAAAAGTTGTATCGTCATCAGATTTTGCATATACAAAATTTGCATTTAAAATTTTATCGTTTTCTCCATCACCAACATATCCAAAAAAGTCTTCGTTATTCGACTTGAAAATATCAAACTTTGCTAGTTTCGTTCTTGCTATAGTTTGGTAGCTAGTCCATTCATTTTCATCATCTCCTTGTGTAGTTGTATTTTCTACATACTCTCCGTCATTTTCAGTAAAAACGGCTATATCGTTTGAAACATCACAATTTGTTGAACTTTCCATATTGTCTAAAAGTAGAGAGTTTACTATACTATCATCAGATACCTCTGGTTTATTTTCAACAGTCATTGAAACACTATCACTTTCAGGACTATAGATTAAACCTTTTTTAGTTGCAATTATTGAAAACTCTATATCAATATCATCTTCTACTGCACCGAAATGTATCTGAAAAGTATTGTTATGTGAATGTCTAACTGAATAAACAATATTATTTGTTGATAATGGTATATACACTGCGTCCTTGTCATAGTTAAATATATCCAACTCAATATAATCCCTCTCATCAACATAGCGTGAACTTATGTTTCCAATTATAGGCTTTACACAAGCGAATTTACCTAATGTCTTTTGAATATCCCAGCTTCCTATTACAGTAAAATACCATTCATCAGTTTCATCAATATATCTAAATTCAAATGCAGTATTTCCTAAGTCAAGTGTCTGTTTTTCCCAACCATTTATATATCTTGAGTTTCCGTCAACTATAATACTATTTGTTTCAAACCCTATATTGTCCATATTTTTTGATAGGTCGCAAATTACAATTCTATCTCCACTTTTTGGCTCTTCAGGCAATAAAAAAATTCCACCACCGTGAGTTACATCAACAGCATAGTATCTGTTTGATACCATTTCAAAATATCTTCCATCTCCTTGAACATTCTCTATTTTTAAATCAACACCATCCCCGTTGACATTAAACATCTCCCCATTTATCGTTATTCCATTTTTATCTATTTTAACTATAGGCATAAACTATTCTCCAATTTCTAATGTTAATTTATCAGTATCTATTACGATACAGTCTGCATTTAATTCACTAACTTTTATAGTGCTTTTTTTGTCAATACTACACTTTAAAAAGTCTTCAGCACTAGCGTTAACTAGACTAAAAGACTTTGATACCACACCGTCTTTTTTAGTGCTTATTGCACTTTCATTTACAGTATCACTCATATTTTACTACTCTTGGTATGCAACTAGACAAGTTCCATCGAAAGTTCTATATATGTACAACTTGTCGTCTTCAGATGCATAAGAAGCATTTTGTTTTGGCTGAACAGCAAAAGCGTCATTTGTATTTGTGGGTTCTGCTGTTCCCGTTGCCATTAATATATCCCCATTACTTCTATTTTGAAAAGTACAACTTTTGTCTGTTAGTTCCGTCCACTCATTTTGTGGAATAAATTTACTTTGTATTGCCATTTATTAATTCCTCTTTTATTTTT
>Ga0256828_1000205_pt1 | contig 40534 bp, 32 predicted proteins | sample CV88metaG_FD_185993 | JGI IMG/M metagenome (GOLD analysis project Ga0256828, IMG submission 185993) | Hydrothermal vent microbial communities from East Pacific Rise, Pacific Ocean - CV88 | ecosystem: Environmental > Aquatic > Marine > Hydrothermal vents | place: Pacific Ocean: East Pacific Rise...
GTCTATGATGGTTCTACGCAGATTGTGCTTACTGCCATCATAAATGCACTTATTCTTTTTCCCTTCATCCTGGTCTTCTCTCCATCAGGATTTTTAGCAGATAAATTTCCAAAAAACAAGATTATGGAGTATGCGGCACTCTTTGCCATTGTAATTACTCTTGGTATCACCTATTCTTACTATCAGGGTTACTTTCTCTTTGCTTTTTTCTTGACATTTGTTCTCTCTTTGCAGAGTGCTATTTATGGACCGGCTAAATATGGTTACATAAAAGAGCTCTTTGGTGATAGATACATCAGTGGTGGAAATGGTGCTGTTCAGGCAGTTACTACGGTTGCCATTCTTGGTGGTATTATCTTCTATACTGTACTGTTTGAAGGGATGTATAACGATACGCTTACAACAGAAGCAGAGATTTTAAAGGCCATAGCACCTTTAGGATGGCTCTTGGTCGGTGGCTCTATCATTGAGTGGTTTTTAGCCTCAAAACTGCCAAATAAAATGGTTCAAAAGAGCAATAAACGTTTTGAAATGCAAAAATATCTGCGTGGTTTTTATCTTGTGAAAAATCTTAAAACCTTAACACGCAAGCGCGAAATATTTGAAGCAGTAATCGCACTTGGGCTTTTTTGGTCCATCTCTCAAGTCGTTTTGGCAATCTTTGGAGAGTATGCAAAAGCCAAACTTGGTGTGACAAATACTATTTATGTTCAAGGGGTGATGGCTCTTGCGGGTATTGGGATTGTTATAGGTTCTATTCTCGCTGCAAAATTCTCACGTTATTATATTAATATGGGACTGAGTGGAATTGGTGCTATAGGGATTACAGTGATTGTTTTTGCTATTCCTTTTGTGCACTCTATGGCTCTTATTGCTACTCTTTTTACGCTTTTTGGTGTTTTGTCAGGTTTTATTTTGGTACCGCTCAATGCACGCATTCAACATCTTGCTTCTAGTGTGCATTTAGGGACCATAATTGCTGCAAATAACTTTATTCAAAATATTTTTATGTTCTCATTTTTGATGCTAACGACACTTTTTGCTTACTTTGGTATGGATGCAGAGATACTTTTTTATCTTATGGGTTTGGTTGGATTTTACCTTGTCTATCTCCTCTTTAAACGCTACTATGTTGATATGTTCTGGGCTCTGATGGGCATCATTGGCTCTTTGCGTCATAAATATATCTACTATGGTTTAGAGAATATTCCACAGAACAAAGCACTACTTCTTCTTGGAAATCATGTCAGTTGGTTAGATTGGATACTGCTTCAACTTCCTCTGGAGAGACGCATTAATTATATGATGGACAAAGAGATCTATCATTGGAAGTTTTTTCATACACTCTTTAAAAGTGGAGAGGCTATACCTCTCTCACCGCGTGCTTTTAAAGATGCTTTTAAAGAGGCTCACGCAAGGTTGAAAAAGGGTCGTATTGTCGGTATTTTTCCTGAGGGAGAGATAAGTAAAGATGGCTCTTTTGGAGAGTTTCGTCGAGGTTTTGAGCTGATAGAGAAGGATTATGATGGAGTAATTGTGCCATTTTATATAGATAGTGGTATTTTTGGTAGTCTTTTTTCAAAATATAAACCAAAAAATGCTAAACTAAATCCATTTAAAAGAAGAGTAATCAAAATATATTTTGGAACTGTTTTACCAAAAGAGACAAATGCTCAGGAGGTAAAAGAGGTGATATTAGAGATGAAAAAAAAGTATGATTCTGAAAGCTTAAAAACTAAATTGCATTAGGAGAGAGTAAATATGAACAAAACATTGATTATTGGAGCAGGTGGCGTTGGTCGTGTTGTGGTACATAAGTGTGCTATGAATGCAGATGTTTTTGGAGAGATTACACTCGCGAGTCGTACAAAGTCCAAATGTGACCAAATAGCGAGTGAGATTACAGATGTAACGATTAAGACTGCAAAAGTTGATGCTGACAGTGTAGAAGAGCTTGTAGCTCTTATAAAAGAGGTTGACGCTTCTATTGTTATCAATGTTGCCTTACCTTATCAGGATTTGACAATTATGGATGCCTGTGTGGCAACCGGTGTAGATTATCTTGATACGGCAAACTATGAACACCCTGATGAGGCGAAGTTTGAGTATAAAGAGCAGTGGGCAAGAGATGAAGCCTTTAGAGAAGCGAACATTATGGGACTGCTTGGAAGTGGATTTGATCCGGGTGTAACCAATGTCTTTTGTGCCTATGCGCAAAAACATTATTTTGATGAGATTCATACTATTGATATTTTAGATTGTAATGCAGGAGACCATGGCTATGCTTTTGCAACCAACTTTAATCCTGAAATTAATCTGCGTGAGGTGAGTGCAAAAGGGCGTTATTGGGAGAGTGGCAAGTGGATAGAGACTGACCCTATGGAGATAAAGATGGTTTGGGACTATCCAGAAGTTGGTCCAAAAGACTCTTATCTACTCTATCATGAAGAGATGGAGTCACTTGTAAAGCACATTAAAGGACTCAAGCGTATTCGTTTCTTTATGACCTTTGGTGAGAGTTATCTTACACATATGAAGTGTTTGGAAAATGTAGGGATGCTTGGCATTGAACCGGTTGAACATCAAGGGCAAAAGATAGTTCCTATGGAGTTTTTAAAGACACTGCTTCCTGATCCGGCTTCACTGGGACCTCGTACAAAAGGTAAAACAAATATCGGTATCGTTGCTGAGGGCATTAAAGATGGCAAAAAGAGAAAGATCTACATCTATCAGGTAAGTGATCATGAGAAATGTTATGCAGAGGTGAAAAGCCAGGCAGTATCCTATACAACTGGTGTCCCTGCTATGATAGGGGCAAAACTGATGCTTGAGAAGGTATGGTACAAAGAGGGTGTGCATAATATGGAAGAGTTTGATCCTGATCCGTTTATGGAAGAGTTAAACAAGCAGGGTCTTCCTTGGAAACTTAAAGAGTTGGAGTAGTAATGACCTATGAAGATTTAGTAAAAAATATTGATGATATGCCGCCACTTTCCAAGGTGGCAACAGTTATTCAAGGTCTCTATGCGCATGGTGCCCGTAATGTTGATGTGCGAAAGCTTATTCGAATGATAGAAGCTGATGTAATGCTGACTGCAAATATCTTAAAGACTATAAATTCACCATATTATGGTTTTAAAAATCGTATTGCTTCAATATCACAGGCTGTTACACTTTTAGGTACACAACAGATGTACTCTTTGGTTATTCAATATGCTATCTCAAAGCACTTAGAAGCAGATACTACTATTTATGGTTTTAATAATGCACAATTTAATGAGATGTGTATTCTTCAGAGTTCATTGATGATGCAGTGGTATTCAAAAATAGATCTACGTGATACACATATTTTGACCTCATTGGCACTGATTATGGAGTCTGGTAAGATAATCATCTCAAAAGAGCTTATGGGGAGTGATTATAGAGAAGAGTATCGAAAAGGTTTTCTCGCTTGTGAAAATATTCCAAAATTTGAGCAGGAGTTTTTATCTACTTCTTCTTATTTCTTAAGTGCTTTACTCTTTGAACATTGGAATCTAACACCACTTTACTCTTTAATACTTAAAAATCTCGATAGAGAACAATCTGAATATGATGAAGATGTGGATCATATCATACAACAGTATATTGAGGCAATTGATGTCATTCGTACTGCAATAAATCTCAAAGAGGTTCTGACCGATCAATCAATTCACAAAGCTGCAAAAAAAGTTGAAGCTATGGATCTTGATGCCAAACGCTTTGAAACAGTAGCACAGAGGATTAAAAAGAAGTATGAAGAATCAGCTTAAGAGACTAGAGACTCCCTACTATCTTTGTGAAGAGGAGTTGCTTGAGAAAAATCTTGAGCTTTTAAAGTATGTTCAACAAAAGAGTGGTGCAAAAGTTATTTTGGCACTGAAAGGTTTTGCGATGTGGTCAACTTTTGACCTTGTTGCAAACTATCTTCAAGGGTGTACGGCGAGTGGACTTTATGAAGCAAAACTTGCACGCGAAGAGTTTTGTAAATTTAATCCTCACGCAGAGGTACATACCTATTCACCTGCCTTTAAAGAGGATGAAATAGAAGAGATAGCTCGTATTTCTGACCATATAGTCTTTAACTCTCCAAATCAATTAAAGAGATTTATTTGGAAAGTCAAAGAAATTAATCCAAACATAGAGATCTCGCTGCGTGTTAATCCTGAAGTATCTTCATCACCGGTTGACATCTATAATCCTTGTGGTTTATACTCCAGACTTGGTACAACTGTAGAGAATTTTGATGAAGATATTGTAGAGCATATAGATGGACTCAATTTTCATGCACTCTGTGAACAAAATGCAGATGCTTTAGAAAAAGTACTTCAAAGTTTTGATGAAAAATTTGGCAGATATTGTAAAAATCTGAAGTATATTAACTTTGGTGGCGGACATCATATCACTAAAAAAGGGTATGATGTTGAGAAACTTATTTGGTTAATCAAAGAATTTAAGAAAAAATATAATGATATTGATGTTTATCTTGAACCTGGAGAGGCTGTCGGCTGGGAGTGTGGGTATCTTGTGGCAACTGTGTTAGATACTTTTAAAAACGGTATGAATGTAGCCATTCTTGATACATCGGCTGAGGCACATATGCCAGATACTTTGGCAATGCCATATCGTGCAGAAGTAAGAGGTGCAGGCAAGGCAGGTGAAAAACCATATACCTATCGTTTAGGTGGTAATACCTGCCTTGCAGGTGATATTATGGGTGATTACTCTTTTGATAAACCACTTGAGATTGGAGATAGCGTTATCTTTGAAGATCAGATTCACTATACTTTTGTGAAAAATACAACTTTTAATGGTATAAAACTACCATCTTTAGCGATAAAACGGAAAGATGGTTCTATTGAGATTATAAAAGAGTTTGGATATGAAGATTATAAAAATAGACTTTCGTAAGGAGTAGAGATGAAAAGCGATAAAGAGCGATGGAACAGACGACATCAAGAGAAACCATTTCGTGACTATGCTGAGCCGATCATTGCAAAGTATCTTGATGAGGCAAATGTAGGTTATGCGCTTGATATTGCCTGTGGACAAGGACGAAATACACATTTCTTGGCAGAGAAAGGTTTTGATGTTGATGCAGTTGATTTGAGTGATTATGCACTCTCAAAGGTAAGAGATGACGCGAAAATTCATAAAATCGAAGCTGATTTGGATGAGTATGATCTAGAGAAAAACAAGTATGATCTCATAGTAAATATGAACTACTTAAATCGTCGTTTCTATCACCAGATCAAAGAGGCACTTCGTCCTGATGGAGTTGTGATATTTGAGACCTTTATTATAGCTCATGGTGATTTTGATAATCCTCAAAATCCAGACTATCTTCTTCGTAAAAATGAGCTGCTTCATGCCTTTATTAGTCTTGATATTATATACTATGAAGAACGTGAAGACATAAATCTTAGAGGTGAAAAGACCCGTGTAGCTTCACTTGTGGCAAAAAAGAGAGCTTGTTAGAGTTTTGAATCAAAAAAGTGCTCTTGATATATACGCTTATCTGAAAAGTTTTGATCTGCTTAAAAATTCTCCTGATTTTTGGTGGCCTAATGCGGGAACATTTGAAGTCATAGTAGGTGCGATCCTCACGCAAAATACAACTTGGAAAAATGTAGAGAGATCTCTGAAAAATTTAGAGGGCTCTTTAGAGTTGGACTCTTTTTTGGAGTTGCGTGAGGATGAGTTGAAACTAAAGATAAAACCAAGTGGCTTTTATAATCAAAAAGCACCACGACTTCTGCAGCTCTCACGCAATATTAAAGATGAGTTTACTACATTTGAAGCTTTTCAAAAGAGTGTCTCACGCAACTGGCTTTTAGCACAAAAAGGGGTAGGTGAGGAGAGTGCAGATGCTATTCTCTGTTATGGCTGTTTGAGAGATGAGATGGTAATAGACAGCTATACGAAACGACTTCTTAAAGAGTTTGATATAGAGTTTACAAAGTATGCTGAGTATAAAGCATTTTTAGAAGAGGAGTTGCGCAAGCACTATAAAGAGCATGCACTTGTAAGAGTTTTTGCAGAGTTTCACGGAATGATTGTCGAGTATAACAAAAGAAAAAGAGAGAACTCTCTTTAAAGACCTTCCATCAAAACACTCCAGAGTCTATCGACCTCTTTATCATTTAAAAATAGGGATGATTTGTTCTCATAAAGCTCTTGGAGTGCTTTAAGATTGATGGGGTACGTATGTGAACAGCTCTCATGCGTTGGCAGAAAGGCACGAAGAAGTGAGACATTCGTCTCTATCTTGCGTGAGCATAAAAAGCAGTGCATATCTTTATGTAATCGCCCCTCATGCTCTAAAAGTTTTACATAGGCTTCAATAGCAACACGTTTTGGATTTTGCCTGTTCCACTCTTTTGAAGCGGACTCTAAAAGCTCAAAGTAAAAATCCCCTAATGATTCAGCATCTTTGAGATGTTTGTAAAAAAGTCCAGTGAAGTTTTGCCAGAGTCGAAGCAACTCACGATCGTTTATCCATCTATAGCCTATATGTATGACATCTTTTAATCTTCCGATGGTGCTTTTTGCAGATGGCTCTATCTCATAGTCAATCATAAAGCCAAGATTAATAACTCCATGACGTGCTCCATAAAATCTATAAAGGGTCTCTAAGCTCCCCTTTGATAAAATAGTGACTATTAAATCTTCTTCTTTGACACGATTCAGATTTATGATAAAACCTTTCAATTACTGCTTCCTTTATACTCATATTCATAAAAAATAGTAGATATTCTTAACCATATTATACTTACTTAAACTAAAAAATAGTATAATAAACTCACTTTGTCTAAATAGACTAAGTTTCTTTAAAAAGAGATTAAACTGTAATATTTTTTTACATGAATTTGAAAATTTGGGAGTGAAAATGGTTGAACATCATGATTTATTAAGATCGTTTAAAGATAACTGTGGTTTTGGTCTTGTTGCTAATATTGACAACAAGCCTTCACGCAAGGTTTTAAACGATGCTATTACTGCACTGGAGCGTATGATGCACCGTGGTGCTGTAGCAGCAGATGGAAAAACAGGGGATGGTAGTGGGCTTTTGCTCTCTATGCCAGAGGAGTTCATTCGTAAAGAGGCTGCTGAAAATGGAGTAGAGCTTGCAAATCAATTTGCTGTTGCTTCACTCTTTACAAAAGAGTTAAAACATTTAGATGTTGTAGAAGAGATTTGTGCGAACAATGATTTAAAAGTTGTGCTTCGTCGTGTTGTACCGGTAAATAAAAATGCTTTAGGTGCACAGGCAATAGAGACACTTCCAAATATTATTCAACTCTTTATTGTGCCTAACTCTATTATGGCTACAAATAGATTTGATGCACTGCTTTATCTTTCACGCAAAGAGGCAGAGCACAAACTTGTTGATGATAGAGATTTCTACATTGCTTCTATGAGTAGTAAGGTTCTTTCGTATAAAGGGCTTGTAATGCCTACACATATTAAAGAGTTCTATGAAGATTTGCAAGATGATGCATTTAAGATCTCTTTCTCACTCTTTCACCAAAGATTTTCAACAAATACACTTCCAGAGTGGCGTTTGGCTCAGCCTTTCCGTGCTGTAGCACACAATGGTGAGATTAACTCTGTTGAGGGAAATCGTATCAATGTTGCGATTAAATCTGAGTCTATCAAATCTGAAGTATTTTCTGCTGAAGAGATAGAGAGACTTTTACCTATCTTACAACCAGGATCATCAGACTCCGCTTCTGCTGATAACTTTTTAGAGTTCTTGCTTGTAAATGGTATGGACTTTTTTAAAGCTGTTCGTGCGGTTATCCCATCTGCATGGCAAAATGCTCCACATATGGACCCTGAACTTCGTGCATTTTATGAGTACTTCTCTACTGTATTTGAAGCGTGGGATGGTCCTGCGGCATTCTCTGTAACAGATGGTCGTTATATTGGTTGTGCACTCGATAGAAACGGACTTCGTCCTTCAAAATATATTATTACACATGACAACAACCTTCTTATTGCTTCTGAATATGGTGTTGTTGATATTTCTGAAGATGAGATCAAAGAGCGTGGTCGCTTGCAGTCTGGTGAGATGATAGGGCTTGATCTGAAATATGGAAAGATTCTTAAATCAAATCAGATCGATGATTACCTCAAATCTGCAAATCCATATATGAAATGGTTAAATGAGCATATGATCTATCTTCAAGAGCATGTTGAAGAGCAGTACAGCGAAGCTGAAGCGATGGAAGAAGATACACTCATTAGAAAACAGAAGTTTTACAATATTACTGAAGAGATAGTTGAACAGGTTATTGAACCTATGATTATTGATGGTAAAGAGGCTGTTGGATCTATGGGTGATGATACACCAATGGCAGCTTTTTCTGAAAAACAGAGAAACTTTACAGACTTCTTCAAGCAAAAATTTGCTCAAGTTACAAATCCACCGATTGATCCAATTCGTGAAAAAGTTGTAATGAGTTTAAATACAGGTTTTGGTGAAGTGCACAATATTTTGGATGAGATTCCATCTCACGCACACAGACTTAAATCTATCTCTCCTATTATTACACGAGAGAAGTTAGAGGTACTCAAATCATTCGGTGATGAAAAATCTCCATCATATCAATCTGTTTATAAGAACAAAACATTTTCAACTGCATACAATACAACACTGCGTGAAGCTCTTGATAAGCTTGTAGAAGAGATTGTAAGCTCTGTTAAAAATGATGGTACTCGAATTGTTATTTTAGATGATTCTGAATTTAGTGCAGAGATGAAAACAATTCCAATGGCTATGGCTGTTGGTCGTGTGAATTTTGCACTTTTAAAAGCAAAAGTTCGTCATTTAGTATCGATGATCGCAGTAACTGGTGAAGTAGTAGATTCTCACTCTGCAGCAGTTCTTATCGGTTATGGTGTAAGTGCAATCTATCCAAATCTTCTTTTTGCAACAGCTATTAATCAGCTAAAACGTAAAAAGAACTCTAAAATCACAATTCCTGAAGCATTGAAGTCAGTACATACTGCTCTTAATGGCGGATTGTTGAAGATTATGTCAAAAATGGGTATTGCAACGATCGCTTCATACAGAAACTCAGGACTTTTTGATGTTCTTGGTCTTAGCCGTGAGATAGTTGAAGATTGTTTTGCCTCTTCTCATGTTGTAGTACCGGGAATAACGTATGAAGATATAGATGAAAGAATAGAGAAGTATCATAAATCTGCATTTAAAAATGATGGATTTAAAAAGATCTTCCCACTTAATATTGGTGGTTTTTATAAATTCTATACAGGTCAAGAACATCACGACTTCGGTCCTGCTGTTATTCATGCTATTCATAGAATGGCAGAGAGTGGAAAACCAGAAGATTTTGCAGAGCTTAAAAAACTGGTAGAGGGTCGTGGATTAAAGATGATTCGTGACTTTTTAGATATAAAATCAGATAGAAAACCTATCTCAATCGATGAAGTAGAGCCAAAAGAGGCAATCTTTAAACGTTTTGCTTCTGCTGCTATGAGTCTTGGCTCTATCTCTCCTGAAGCGCATGAGACTATCGCTATTGCGATGAATAGAATCGGCGGTCAGTCAAACTCAGGTGAGGGTGGAGAGGATAAAGCTCGTTTTGGTACTGAGAGAGTCTCTAAAATCAAACAGGTTGCGTCTGGTCGTTTTGGTGTTACTCCAGCATACTTAAGAAGTGCAGAAGAGATCCAAATCAAAGTTGCACAAGGTGCAAAACCGGGTGAGGGTGGTCAACTTCCAGGACACAAAGTAACTCCGTTAATCGGAAAACTTCGTCATACGGTTCCTGGTGTTACACTTATTTCACCTCCACCACACCACGATATCTACTCTATTGAGGATTTAGCGCAGCTTATCTTTGATATGAAACAGGTTAACCCTAAAGCAAGAGTTGCGGTTAAACTGGTCTCTACTGTTGGTGTTGGTACGATTGCAGCGGGTGTTGCAAAAGCGTATGCAGATAAGATTATCATCTCTGGTGGTGACGGTGGTACTGGTGCTGCTCCACTTACATCTATTAAGTTTGCGGGTAATCCATGGGAGTTAGGACTTTCTGAAGCGCATAATGCTCTTAAAGCTAACAACCTTCGTGGTCTGGTAGAGCTTCAGACTGATGGTGGACTCAAAACCGGTCTTGATGTCGTAAAAGCTGCACTTTTAGGTGCTGAGTCTTACGCATTTGGTACAGGTGTACTTACAATCGTTGGTTGTAAAATGCTTCGAATATGCCATGTAAATAAATGTTCTGTTGGTATTGCTACACAGAATGAGAAGCTGCGTGAAGAGTTCTTTAAAGGACATGTTGACCAAGTTGTTAATTTCTTTACGCTTCTTGCTGAAGATGTAAGAGCTATTATGGCTGAACTCGGGTTTAAAACAATGGAAGAGATGATAGGTCGTGTTGATCTTCTTAAAGTAAAAGAGGATGATTTTGCACAAAAATTTGACTTCTCTGCTGTACTTCATAAAGAGGATGGTATAGATACACATCAACAACCGTTCAATCCTCCTTTTGATGACAACTCTTATGAAAAAGAGCTTTTAAAAGAGGCTATGGTAGCGATTAAACATCCTGATCACCCTATTCGTATTAAGAGTGAGATTTGTAACCTAAACAGAAGTTTTGGTGCACGTATATCGGGTGAAATCGCTCAATACTATGGTGATGCAGGGCTTAAGCCAGATACAATCAAAATCAACCTTAAAGGTGTTGCTGGTCAAGCACTTGGAGCATTCCTTATCAATGGTGTATCTATCTACCTTAAAGGTGTGGCAAATGATTACATCGGTAAAGGTATGCATGGTGGTAAAATCATCATCACTTCAGAGAATGAAGGTGAAGCATACTCAGCAGGTGGTAACACTTGTCTTTATGGTGCAACTGGTGGTAAACTTTATGTATCTGGAAGTGTTGGTGAGCGTTTTGCTGTTCGTAACTCTGGTGCATTTGCTATTGTTGAAGGTACGGGAGATAACGCTTGTGAATATATGACAGGCGGAGTTGTTGTTATTCTTGGTAGAACAGGTATTAACTTTGGTGCAGGTATGACTGGTGGTATCAGTTTTGTATATGACAAAGAGCATAGTTTTATTGAAAATGTAAATGGTGAACTTGTTGAAGCTGTTAGAATTGACACAGATGAGGGTGATGAAGCGCGTCACTACTTAAAACGTCTTTTAAAAGATTATGTAGTTGAGACTGGTAGTAAAAAAGCACAGGATCTATTAGATAACTTTAGAGTAGAAGTAAGAAACTTTTGGTTAGTTAAACCGAAAAACTTAACGAAACTACCACTGAACCTTGAGAATGGAGATTAAGCATGAGAGAGTATTTAACAACAGAGAGAATTGACCCTGAAAAAAGACTTGTCGTTGAGAGAACGAAAGATTTTGGTGAGATTTATGAGCTCTTTGACCGTGATGATGCTGCTACTCAAAGTGACAGATGTATTCAGTGTGGAGATCCATTTTGTTTAAATAAATGTCCTCTTCATAACTACATCCCACAATGGTTAAAAGCGGTGAGTGAAAAAGATTTGGAGTTCGCATTTAAACTCTCAAACGAACCATCACCATTTCCTGAAGTTATGGGTAGAGTATGTCCACATGACAGACTTTGTGAGGGTGACTGTACTTTAAATGACGGTCATGGTGCTATCACTATCGGTTCTGTTGAGACACACATCACTGAAGCTGGTTTTAAAGCTGGTTACAAACCTGAATTTCCAGGGATTACTACAGATAAGAAAGTAGCAGTTATTGGAAGTGGACCTGCTGGACTCTCTGTCGCAACCTATCTTCTAAGAAGTGGAATTGCTGTGACTATGTATGAGAGAAGTGACCGTGCAGGTGGACTTTTAACGTATGGTATTCCAAACTTCAAACTTGACAAAAAAGTAGTTGAACGTCGTATAAAACTTTTAGAAGAAGCAGGTATGAAACTTATTCTTAACTGTGAAGTTGGTCGTGATATACCATTTGAAGAGATAGCAAACGAACATGATGCAATGTTTGTCGGTGTTGGTGCTACAAAAGCAAAATCTGCAGGTATCGCAGGTGAAAAAGCTCCAAATGTTTATAAAGCAATGGATTATTTAACAGCCATTCAAAGAAAGAACTTCAAACTCTCTTATGATAAAAAGTTTGATTTTAAAGATCTCAATGTTGTAGTAATTGGAGGTGGAGATACTGCTATGGATTGTCTGCGTACTGCAAAACGTGAGGGTGCAAAATCTGTAACGTGTCTCTATCGTCGTGATGAGAAGAATATGCCAGGAAGTAAAAAAGAGTATAAAAATGCTATGGAAGAGGGTGTAGATTTTACATTCTTGGTATCTCCAAAAGAGATTATACTCAATGATGATGGTAAAGCTGTTGCTGTTGAAGTTATTAAAACAACTCTTGGTGCGCGTGATGCAAGTGGTCGCCAAAAGATGGAAGAGCTCAAAGGAAGTGAATATCGTGTCAATGCAGATGTTGTCATTATGTCACTTGGGTTTGATCCTGCTGTACCATCATTTTTAGCAGAAAATGGTATTGAGACAAATACTTGGGGTGGCATTATTATCAATGAAGAGACACATGAGACTACAACTGCTGGTATTTATGCCGGAGGAGATTGTTTCCGTGGAGCAGACTTGGTAGTAACAGCTGCTTATGATGGTCGTGAGGCCGCTAGAAGCATTGCTAACTCATTATTAAAATAATTTTTTAGATACTTCCGTTCTTGTGCGGGAGTATCATTTCTTCTCTTTTTAACTACATTTGAATGTGGAACTACTCATTGCTTCTTTACAAATAATAAAAAAAAGTAAAAATCAATTTTTATATTAGTATAAATTTGCTATAATATCGCACGATTATAATATAAGGATATTTTTTGAACTTACTTAACCTCTTTACAAAAACAAATAAACAGCCTGAAAAATCAGAAGCCGGTTCTCATTGGATAAAATGTAAATCTTGTCACTCTCTTATGTACTACAAAGAGGTTGAAAATCAAAACTATGTTTGTCCAAAATGTGGTTATCACATTCGTATTGGTGTAAAAGAGCGTATTAAACTACTTGCCGATGAAGGAACATTTGTAGAGTTTGATGCAGGACTTGAGCCAGTTGACCCACTTAAATTTGTAGATAAAAAACCATACAAAAAGCGTATTGAAGAGGGTGAAGCAAAAACAGGTAGAAAATCTTCTGTAGTTGCTGGAAGCTGTAAAATGAACGATGTTCCTGTACAGCTTGTTATCTTTGATTTTGCATTTATGGGTGGTTCACTAGGTTCAGTTGAGGGTGAGAAAATTGTACGTGCAGTTAATCGTGCAATTGAGAACAGAGAAGGTCTCATTATCCTTTCAGCTTCTGGTGGAGCTAGAATGCAAGAGTCAACTTTTTCACTGCTTCAAATGTCTAAGACATCAGCTGCTCTTGGAAAACTCTCAAATGCAAAACTTCCGTTCATCTCAGTACTGACTGATCCTACAATGGGTGGAGTTTCTGCTTCATTTGCAAATCTTGGTGATATTATCATCGCTGAGCCGGGAGCACTTGTCGGATTTGCGGGTGCTCGTGTAATTGAACAGACTATTGGTTCAGAGCTTCCTGATGGCTTTCAAAGAGCAGAGTTCTTACTTGACCATGGTTCAATTGATATGATTGTTAATCGTAATGAGCTCAAGAAGACTTTAGCAGATTTTATTCGTCTACTAACAAAAGATTAATATGCGACTTTATGCTCTGTGTGATCAAGATATGCTCGAGAGAAAAGGGATCTCGCTAGAGACCTTTTTACAAAGAGCTAAAGAGTATAAAGCGGAGATTATTCAATATCGTGCAAAAAATGCAGATGTTGCTTTTATAAAAAAACAGTTGATTGCCATTAGAAAAGAGTATGATGGTTTCTTAATTGTCAATGATGCCTATGAACTAATAGAGTTCTGTGATGGTGTTCATGTGGGTCAAGAGGACTTGCGTGAGATTGATAGTGACATCTACAAAGCAGTCTCTATTTTACGAACTGTAGTTGGAGATGATAAGATTATAGGTATCTCAACACATAATGAAAAAGAGGTTCTTCAAGCTAATCGTATGGATCTCAACTACATTGGTTTAGGTGCTTATCGAGATACATCGACAAAAACAGATATTACAACTGTTTTGGGTGATAGATTGGATGCAATTGCAAAATTATCTGACCATTATGTTGCCGCGATTGGCGGTGTAAAAGTCGATGATGATTTTGAAAATGTTACCTATCATGTTATAGGAAGTGGGTTGTTTGAATGAAAATTGAGATTGTATCAATTGCAAAAAAAGAGAAAACACTTTATGATCCTCTCTATAAAGAATTAGAAAAGATGATAAGTCGCTTTGCAAAAGTGCAAGATACTGAAATTTTTACAAAAGATGTAACCAAAGCACACACTATTTCACCAAAGGCCGCGCAGGAGGCATATACAAAGGTTTTAGACCCCTATATTGGGAAAGATTTTTGTGTAACTTTGCATCCTGATGGAAAATTAATCGACAGTTTTGAATTTAGTAAGCTATTAAATGATAGAATGTCCATTAAATTTTTTATTGGTGGAGCATATGGCTTTGAAGATAGTTTTTTAAAAAAAAGCGATCGTGTCATAAGTCTTGGAAAATTGACTATGAGTCATAAGATAGCAAAAGTTGTTTTGCTTGAACAGATCTATAGAGGTTTTTCAATACTGAGTAACCACCCATATCATAAATAAGGAAAGCATAACGTGCAGGCAAGTGAGTTAAATTATTTTAAAGAGATACTACAGAGTCGCAAAGAGCAGATTCAAAAAAATATTAGTGGTGTAAATAGTGAGTTAAATGAACTTAGTAATTTAGAGTTGAGTGATGAGGGTGATCATGCTTCTGCGAACAATAACTCAATGGTTGAGAGTGCAATCGTTCAACAACAGACAAAAGAGTTAGAAGAGATAGAAAAATCATTAGCTAAAATAGCAAATGGTGAGTATGGTATTTGTGAAATGTGTGAAGACGATATTGGTTTTCAACGTTTAAAAGTAAAGCCACATGCTGTTTATTGTATTGATTGTAGAGAAATAGCTGAAAAATCTAATTAAGGAATTAAAATGTATATAAAAAGATACTCGATAGCTGCGTTTATATGGATAGCTTTAGTAGGTTGGTATGTCTATGCATACGTAACTCAAGAGAGCATGGGTATTGATCTTTTTGGTATTCCAATGCCATCACTTGCAGTTGCTGTATGGGTAATTGTACCACTGATCATCCTCTATATTGCAAGTGTATTTCACATGGCTTTTTACTCTATGCTTGGAAATTTTAAACTTCGAGGATATGCAAAAGATTTTGATAAGATAATTGATGCAATTATTGATGCTTATCTTGGTAAAAAGAGTAGAAACTATAGCTTTAAAACAGATAGATATAGACTTCTTGGAACACTCTTAGAAAAAAGTACTATATTTCCAACTGGAGAGTTAGTTGGAAATACTGGAAATGAGAAGATCGATAAAGTTCTTAGAATGATTGAAAGTATTAAAAATGGTGAAGTAGTAGATCTTAAACCATTTAATCTTTTACCTGAAAATCCACTTGTTATTCAAAATGAAAAAAATAGAGTACAAAAAGGTGAAGTGAAAATTTCTGATATTCTTTCAAACTGTACAAAATATGCAGATGAGTTATGTAAATATGTCTATGTTGACTATGTAAAAACTGCTTCATTACAAAATATACTCAAATATAAAGCATTCTTAACAAAAGAGTCACTGCATGAGATTATGGCTCGTATTAACTCTGATGAACATACATTGAGTATATCAAATGAAGAGTTGCTTGAACTACTTAATAAACTAGACCTTACAAAAGAGGACTATATCGAACTCTCTGTTACTCTCTCTAAAGGTGGTATGATTCCAGAGCAGAGAATGAAACTTTTTGAAACGTTAAGTAATGAACATCATGATGATGCAACAGATGCATATCTCTTTACTTTGTTTGATTTAGAGATGCTTGCTCCTGCTGATGAAATTTTACAAAATGCACAAGCTGATGAGTATCAAAACTTTAGAGCATATCGTGCATTAAAAGAGTGTGGTAAAAATTTCAGTATTTACCTCTTTATATAAGTTATGATAAAAAATCTCTCCTTTGACGACCCTCTTTATGTTTTAGCCCCTCTTGCGGGCTTTACTGACTTGCCTTTAAGAAGTGTTGTTAAAAAATTTGGAGCAGATTTAACTGTAAGTGAGATGCTAAGCTCAAATGCTTTGGCTCACGGTTCGCAAAAAACGCTTCATATGCTAGAAAAATCCCCCTTAGAAGACCCTTACTCTGTTCAAATTGCCGGAAGTGATGTTGACATTGTTCGACGTGCTGTCGAAGTTTTAAATGAGCAAGAGGGTATAGATATTATTGATCTCAATTGTGGTTGTCCTGTACCTAAAGTTGTAGGTCATGGGAGCGGGAGCTCTCTGCTTCTAAATCTACCACTGATGGGTGATATTATCAAGACCATAAAAGAGAGATCCAACAAACAACTGACCTCTGTTAAGATTCGTCTTGGTTTTGAAGAGAAAAACCACGTAGATATTGCAAAAGTAGTTGAAGATAGTGGTGCTGATTTTTTAGCAGTTCATGGTAGAACACGTGCCGGAAAATTTAAAGCACCGGTTGATTATGATGCTATACGTGAGATTAAAGAGGCTGTCAATATTCCTGTGATTGCCAATGGCGATATTGACTCTTATGAGAAGGCAAAGTGGGTGTTAGAACATACTGGTGCTGATGGTGTTATGATAGGTCGGGGCGCAGTTGGTGCACCTTGGATCTTTCATCAGTTAAAAACAGGTGAAGAGCATGTTGATTTAGATTTGAAACATCAAATCATTCTAGAACATTTCGATAAGATGATAGAGTTCTATGGTGAGTATGGTGCGATTCTTTTTAGAAAACATACCCACACCTATTCAAAAGGGTACCGAGGTGCTTCAGCGCTGAGAAATCAAGTCAATACGATTAGTGATGTTTCTGAATTTCGTGATATTTTGAATAATTTTTTTAGTAAAGCAGAGCTAGCATGAGTTTAGAGATATCAAAATCAATTAAAAATCTTGAAAAAGATGATATAGCCGATAATTTACTCCATTATGTCTATAATACAAAACACCTTCTCTCTTTGATTAAGAAAGGGATCGATATAGAAGATCCCTCTTATCTGAGTTCATATCGCTCTTTTGAAGGTGAAGTCTATGAAAACTTTTTGTATGAGAAACTTTTGCGTTATGCGGAAGAGAATGATTATATAACTAAGTTTATTCTCAAAGGTTTTCACCAATCAAAGCATAAAGCCTATGCAAATACACTCTCAATCAGTGAAAAAGAGCAGATAGTTTATCGTACAAAGTCACGTGAGATTAGTGAGTTTGATGCGATGTTCATTACTAAAAACAATGAACTCTATTTTGTTGAGATGACACTTGTGAAGTCAGTATTGAAGTTGCGTCGTCGCCTTCGTAAGAAAAAAGCACTTTTAGAGATAATCTTTCCAAACTATACGATCAAATCACTCATTATTTTAAATGAGGGTGCAACAGGTGCAAAGCAGTTTCCGTCATATTGTAAAGTATGGTTTACAAAAGAGTTCTCAGCTAAAGAGGTCTTAGAGTATATTACAAAGCTTGACAAACAAAAACTACAACCAAAAGATAAAATCCGCTCTAAAAAAATGATTGAGGCGCATACATTAAAACTTCATCCATTTAGATACTACAATACAATGAGTTGGATTACAAAGAAACTCCGTTCACATCCAAAGCATATTGTAGATATGAGCTTTTTGTATAACTTTAAAATTCAACGTTATCATGATCTTTACAATAAGTTCTATATTGGTTACTTGAGCCTTGAGAACGCTAGAAAGATCTTAAATATAAAAGAGGATGAGTATAAGCCAGATCAACGTGTAGTTGTTGCTATAGAGAAAAAACACTCTGATGAGATTGTACTTACTTATTATATTCAGACAACGCGTAAAAATCTCTATCTATACAGTTTTGATGATACGGGTAAAGAGTCTAAAGAGAAGAAAGACCCTTATGGAATTACGGTAACGGAAGTTTTTCATATAAATAAGTTGATGGATGATAAGTATGAGTTGAATCTTCAAAACATAAATATCATTAAGAAACTTCTCAAAGAGCGTTTTAAAAACAACTCTAAGAAGAAGAGTTAGAGATCATCACTGTAGATGATTGAAGCTGCTCTCTCTTTGTAGGCTTGAAGCGGTTCTTTCTCTTGGTATTGGTTATTTGAACCTCTACTGTTACTGCCGTTTAAAAAATTTTCCAACTCTTCATGTCTGCTCTGTAAGATTGACTCAAACTCCTGCTGTGAAGCTGGTTTGTTTTCATGGAACTTATCAAGTAAAATATTACTTTTGCCCATTAGTACAAGATAACTTGTCTCTCCAAAATCAAGCATAACAACACTATTGTCTTCATCTATGGCTTTTTGAAAGCGAATAGCGACCTCATTTGGACTTTTGGTCACACTCTCTTCTGTCGCTGCTGGAGCTTGTTTATGGTTTTGATTTGCATTAAAGAGCCAAGGTTGTTTTTGTTGGCTTGCTTTTGTACTTTGTTTGATTTTAGCAGGAGTTGTTTTTCTTTTGATGTAAAAGAGAATTGCAATACCAAGGATTAAAATAAAAATAACAATCGCATAGCTTCGCGTGAGCGCTCCACCTTTCTTGGTTGGAAGGTTTGACAGCTTATAGTCTGTTTGTGCCGTAGAACTGCTCTGCGTGAGCGTTTTTGCTTGTGTAGCGGTTTTGTTTGCAAATCGTAATCTTAAACCATACCCATCTGCTGTTTTTGAAGCGATAAGCTTCACTGATGATGGAACAGTTGCAATGATTTCAGTCTGATTTTTAAGTGGTGTAATCACAACAGATTTTAAAAATTTTGAGGAGACTTTTTTAACTTTTTGAGACTCTATAGAAGCATTTTCAAGTTTTATAATGATTTTTGATTTTCCTCGACTCTTTTTGATAATGCCACTATAGGGAGTGTCAAAAGTTATCATCAAGTCAACTCTATCTGTTCTGTCATAAATATTATAACTCAAAATTTGAGAAGCAAAAAGTGAAAATGGCAGCAGTAACAGTAGTAGGTATTTCATTATAGTCTCTCTTTTGAAAGGTAGTAAAGAACAGCAGATGAGTCTAAAACCTCATTAATACGAATAGCAAGATTTTTCTCATAGACCATAACCTCGCCTTTTCCGAGTATGCGTCCGTTGACATAAGACTCTACAGATTCTCCGGCAGGTTTTTTCAGATCAATAATAGAGCCTTTTTCAAGTTGTAAAATATCGTGAACAGTAAGTTCTGTCTCTCCAAGATCTGAAACAAACTCAACTTCCATATCTAAAATTCCAGAATAATCCATCCACGAGAGGTCATCTTCGAACTCTGTTTTATTCTCTTCTTCGTTATTAGGCATCTAATTCCTTAATCGCTATTGTCAGTTCGTTATCATTGATCTTGATTGTTTTTGCTTTATCAACAGCAAAATCAAAAGTGCCAATTTTTTCAAACTTAGGTGTTCCAATAGTATAATTTTCTGTCTCATCTTCCTGTGCAATAACTTTTGCATTACCAATGATAAGATTTGCAGTTTCAAGGGTCATATCTTTGAGTGTCTCTTCATCACTCTCATCCTCTTCCAAAAAGAGTTTGGATACTCTTTGCATAAATGGTTCGTCTGCAGCAATATAGACTCTATACTTTTTCTCTTCATCTGTATCAATATCTATGTAAGCAATAAGCGTTCTCTTCTGGGTTTGTCCTGTTGTAACTTCATGTGGTTCTCGAATTTGATGGATACAAAAATTTTCTGCTGCTTTTTCAATACTATTTAACATTTTTTTCCCTTTTAATCGTCTATAAATTATACTTGATTGAAACACAAAGTAAAATTAAATAAAGTTTTTGCAAGAAGTTTCTTATTGATAATGGAGTATAATTCCAAAAAAATTTATGGATATCTATGTTTGAACTTCTGTTTTTAGGTACTTTTGTTGGTCTATTGTCCGGATTTTTCGGTATTGGCGGGGGGACGATCTTAATTCCTTTGCTTCTGCTTCTTGGATATGAGACAAAAACAGCTATTGGTATCTCTGTAGTTCAAATGGTTTTTAGTTCTGTTTATGGAAGCTACCTTAACCAGAAAAAAGGTACTCTCGATATTAAGATGGTGAGTATTATCGGCATTGGTGGTTTTGGTGGTGCACTCTTAAGTGGTTATATTGCGACATTTTTGAGTGACAAAACATTGGAAATTATGTTCTTCTCTTTTGCCTCATTTGCATTAATGAGACTCTTCTTTAAAATAGATGAGACAAAAGAAGAGAAGCAGATGCACTATCTTGCTCTGTTAGCCATAGGATTTGTTTTAGGTGCATTTAGTATGACAATTGGGGTTGGTGGGAGTATTTTACTTGTTCCGATCTTAGTTGGATTTTTACATATTGAACTCAAAAAAGCTACCTCTGCGGGACTCTTTTTTGTTGTTTTTTCATCATTATCAGGTTTGATCTCTCACGCAATGAGAGGGCATATTGATTATGAAAGTGGTGTTGTTATAGGTTTGGCTTCGCTTGTGGGTGTCTATGTTGGCATTCATTTTAAAGAGCGGGTTACACATAGTGTTCAAAAAAGATTACTGGTTGTTTTTTACCTCTTTGTAGTCTTATATTTGGCAAAAAGAATATTTTTTTAAAGGGTTAATGTGAAGAAGAAAGATGTTATAAAAATTACAGGGGCTCGAGAAAATAATCTCAAAAATATTAATTTAACGCTTCCAAAAAATGAACTCATTGTTATGACGGGACTCAGTGGAAGTGGAAAGTCAACACTTGCCTTTGATACTCTCTATGCCGAGGGGCAACGTCGTTATATGGAGAGCCTTTCCTCATATGCAAGACAGTTCTTAGATCGCGTAGGTAAACCTGATGTCGATAAGATAGAAGGACTTACGCCTGCTATTGCCATTGATCAAAAGACAACTTCTAAAAATCCACGCTCAACGGTTGGAACCATTACGGAAATTTATGACTATTTTCGTCTTTTATATGCCCGTGTCGGTATTCAACACTGTCATAAGTGTGGCAAAGTCATCTCTCAAATGTCCGCTTCAGATATCATTAATGAAGTGGCAAAACTGCCAGAGGGTGCAAAGCTTGTTCTTTTAGCACCTCTTGTTCGTGAGAACAAAGGTGCCTATGCTGATCTGATTGAGTCTCTTGTTCACAAAGGGTATGTTCGCGCTATGATAGATGGTGTGATGGTCCGACTCGATGAAGAGATAGAGCTGAGTAAAACCAAAAAACACACCATTAAAGTTGTAGTTGATAGAGTTGTGGTCAAAGAGGAGAACAAAGAGCGTATTGCTTCTTCTGTAGAGAAAGCACTTAAAGAGAGCTATGGTGAACTTGAGATTGACATCTTAAATGCACAAGAGCTTGATATTGCCGAGCATATTCACTACTCAGAGCATAATGCCTGTTTTGATTGTAAGATCAGTTTTGATGAGTTAGAGCCACTCTCTTTCTCATTTAACTCACCAAAGGGTGCTTGTAGTGAGTGTGATGGTCTGGGTCTTCGCTATGCGCTTGATGTTGAGAAGATAATCGATCAGGATCTTCCGATAGAGAAGGGTGCTGTAAAAATTGTATATGGCTTTAACAAAGGGTATTATTTTACCTTTTTGAAAGGCTTTTGTGCTGCAAATGATATTGATATCACGCTGCCATATTCAGAACTGCCACAACATCAACAAAAAGCGATACTTCATGGTGGTATTGAAGAGGTTGAGTTTCTTTGGAAGAAGCATACTGTTAAGAGAATTTTCCCTGGTATCATCCGTATCGCTTATGATATGTTCAAGGATGAGAAAGAGCTTGGTGATTATATGAGTGAAAAAGTTTGTAATATCTGTAACTCACATCGTCTTAAACTTGAATCCTTAGCAGTAAAAGTGGCAGGAAAAGGGATAGCCGAACTGCTTGATATGCCAATAGCAAAGACCTATGAGTTTTTTGCAGATGAGTCAAACTTTGACTATCTTGACAAACAGCATGCTCAGATCGCACAGCCAATACTCAATGAGATACGTGAGCGTCTTTTCTTCTTATATGATGTAGGACTTGGCTATATTACACTTGGACGTGATGCTCGTACCATCTCTGGTGGGGAAGCACAGCGTATTCGCATCGCTTCACAGATAGGAAGTGGGCTTACAGGTGTTATGTATGTTTTAGATGAACCAAGTATTGGTCTGCATGAGAGAGATACTCTCAAACTGATTAAGACACTCCGAAATCTTCAAGAAAAAGGCAACTCTGTCATCGTTGTCGAGCATGACAAAGAGACGATAGAAAATGCTGACTTTATTGTAGATATTGGTCCTGGAGCCGGAAAATTTGGTGGTGAAGTGGTCTTTAGTGGAACGCTCACGCAACTCAAAAAAGCTAAAACATTGACAGCAGATTATCTTTACGGAAGAAAGAAGATAGAGTACTTCTACAGACGTCCTCAAGAGAAGTGGATAGAGATAAAAAATGTGACAATCAACAACATTGAAAATCTCTCTGCAAAAATACCTCTGAATAACTTTGTCTGTATTACCGGTGTAAGTGGAAGTGGTAAGAGTTCGTTAATGCTTCAAACACTACTTCCAACAGCACGTGAACTCTTAAACCATGCAAGAAAAGTAAACAAAGTAGCAGGTGTAGAGATTACTGGACTTGAGAATGTCGATAAAGTTATCTATCTTGATCAAAGCCCAATAGGTCGTACTCCAAGAAGTAATCCGGCAACTTATACCGGTGTTATGGATGAGATACGAAATCTCTTCTCTCAAACAAAAGAGTCTCAAATTCGTGGCTATACAGCATCACGCTTCTCTTTTAATGTTAAAGGCGGGCGCTGTGAGAAGTGTCAAGGTGAAGGTGAGATTAAGATAGAGATGCACTTCTTACCTGACATTATGGTGAAGTGTGACAGCTGTAAAGGGCGACGTTACAATGACCAGACCTTAGAGGTTTACTACAAAGGTAAAACCATTGCCGATGTACTTGCTATGAGTGTCGATGAAGCATTTGAGTTCTTTAAACCTATTCCAAAAATCCATCAGAAGATGAAGACACTTGTTGATGTCGGTCTTGGTTATATTACTTTAGGGCAAAATGCTGTAACACTCTCAGGTGGAGAGGCACAGCGTATTAAACTCTCTAAAGAGCTCTCACGCAAAGATACCGGAAAAACACTCTATATCTTGGATGAACCGACAACAGGTCTGCATTTTGCTGATGTTGACAGACTTACTAATGTTTTGCATAAATTTGTGGAACTTGGAAACTCTGTACTTATCATTGAACATAATCTTGATATGATAAAAAATGCTGACTATGTTATAGATATGGGACCAGAAGGGGGTAGTGGCGGTGGACTTATCATCGCTGAAGGCTCTCCTGAAGCATTGGCACAGAGCTATGAAAAAACTGGCTCTTATACCGGTGAATATCTTAAAAAAGAGTTGGATCTGCACAAGTAACGATTCCTCTTTTTTAGACTCTTATGAAAAACTTATTATTTATTCTATGTTAAAATGGAATGCTAAATTTAAAAATAATAGATGAAAGAGTCAGAATGTTTACAAATGAGTTAGTAATTTTTGGAAGTGTCATTGTTGGTCTTATCATTATATTTTTTATAGTGATGAAAATTATTCAATCGAAAAATATAAACTATATTAAATCACTAGAAGATGAAATATATAAATTAAAAACAACTGTTCTACATCAAGAAAAAGTAATAGAGTCATCAAAAAATGGAGTGCATAGTCACTCTGCATTAGAGCAGATAAAGAGAGTTGAAACCCTTGAAGCCGAAGTTGAAAAACAGAAAAAACGGGTAGAAGATGCTAAAGCAATAGCGCAAGAGTCGCATAAAATAAAATTAGAATTTCTCTCAAATATTAGAGAAGAGATTACCTCCCCTATGAATGCTATAATCGCATCATCAGAGACACTTTTTCGCAAGTGTAATGATGTTGAATTACAAAAGTATGCAACGAATATTTACAATCTAGGAAAACAACTTTTAGAAATTATTGAAGATATTGTTGAGTTGTCATCTGTTGCAAAGGGAACATTAAAGATAGAAGAGGTGCCGGTTGATGTTAAAAGTGTTATTCAAAAGATTATTAGATCACAAAGAGATGAAGCACGACGAAAAGGGCTGGAGTTAACTTTAGATATTGATGATTCTCTCCCTGATGCTTTGATGCTCGATAGAGAGAAGATTGAAGATATTTTCAGTAATCTTGTAGAGAATGCTGTAAAGTTTACTAATCACGGTTTTGTACATGTAACCCTTCTTGGCAATGGTAAAGACATCGTTAAAAACTCTATCAATCTCTCATTGATTGTTGAAGATAGTGGACCTGGAATTGATCTAAAAGATCAGAAAAAGATTTTTGAAATCTTTGAAAATTCTGGCGATGATGCGATAACTAAAGGGATGGGGTTAGGACTCTCTATTCATAAACGTATAGCAAAACAGATGAATGGTGATATATTTTTAGAATCTACTGTTGATAAAGGCTCTAAATTTGTTTTTGTCATTTCAGGTGTAGAGGTAGTATTGCAAAGTGCGAATTCTGGAGAGTTAAATGTAGATTTGATTGATTTTTCTCTTGTAAAACCAGAAGGTGCGTCTATTATTGTTATAGATGAAAATTTAGAGTTGAGAAATCTTGTTCGTGATTCATTCTTTGAGAGTAAAATAAAAGTCTTCTCATCTGATAATTTACAAGATGCTATAGATATATTGAAAAATAATAGTGTAGATATGATTCTTATTGATGTAAATATACTTACAAGTGATGATAATGCTGTTGCAAAAATCTTAAAGGGTATTAGCAGTGCACCTATTGTAACATTAACAGATAGAAGAATTAAAGATATTAATTTGGAAGTTTCGGCATCTCAAATAGCGGGACATCTTAAAAAACCGCTTGCAAAATCAGAGCTATTTAAAACTTCTCTAGAAGTTTTAAATAGAAGATAAAATTTTTAAATTGAAAAATTCTATAGTATAATTGCAAAAAAATCAAAAAGGCTACAAATGTCAGTATATGTTTTTGGACATAAAAATCCAGATAGTGACTCTATCGTAGGTGCTATCTCAATTGCATACTTAAAAAATCAACTAGAAGATGAGGAGTATATTCCGGCTCGTCAAGGTGATATCTCTGCTGAAACTGAGTTTATTTTAGATAAATTTGGTGCTAAACTCCCAGAACTGAAAACTTCAGTTGCCGGTGAGAGAGTTTTTATTGTAGATTCAACAGACAAACCACACTTTCAAGATGATATAGATGAGGCGACAATTATTGGTATTGTCGATCACCATAAACTCGGTGACCTTATGACAGATACTCCACTTGAAGCGTGGATACGTCCAATAGGGTGTTCAAACACAGTTGTTTATGAGATGTATAAATGTTACGGTGTAGAGGTTCCAAAAGATATTGCTGGAATGATGTTGATGGCAATACTCAGTGATACTGTTATCTTCAAATCACCAACATGTACAAAAGTCGATACAAAAGCGGTTAAAGAGCTGGCTGAAATCGCAGGTGTAGAGGATTATAAACAACTTGCTATGGAGATGTTCATAGTAAAATCTGCGGTAGATGGTGCAAGCGCACGTGACCTTAACACTCGTGACTATAAAGAGTTCAATATGAACGGCACAAAAGTTGGTGTTGGTCAGCTTGAGATGGTTGACATTAGTGTACTTGAACCACGTGAAGAAGAGTTACTTGAAGATATGAAAAAGATGAAAGAAGAGAGTGGTCTTCATACTGTTTTAATTCTTTTAACAGACATTATGAAAGAGGGTTCAAAACTTCTTGTTGTTTCAGATGATGAGAGTAAAATCGAAGCAGCTTTTAATACAAAACTGCAAGATCATAAAGCATGGTTAGATGGTGTTCTTAGCCGTAAAAAACAGGTTATCCCTTTCGTTCAACCACAGTTTAATTAAAAATCTTTCTTAAACGCTACTCTGTATAGAGATAGCGTTTGATCTTCTTCGTTGGAGTCTTTACAAAAGGCTCTATCTGTTCTACAAATTTAGTTATTTTTGAGAATGAAGCAACTTGAGAGTTGACCTCATTTCTCATCTCTTCAAGAAGTTGATCTATCTTCTCTTTTACTTCACTCTCTGGTGTATTGTCCGCTTTGAAGAGTTTGTCTATGAGCTCATAATCCAAGTGAATTCTTGCAACTAGTTTTCCATCTTTTTCCATCATTAGTGAATCAAGAACTGTCTCATGTTGATTGATGATAGCCTCAATCTGTTCAGGATAGATATTTTCACCGCCAGGACCAATAATGACATTTTTACTGCGACCACTGATAAACAAAAAGCCATCCTCATCAATGTATCCAAGATCACCTGTCTTGAACCACTCTCCATCCATTACCTCGTTTGTCTGATCTTCATCTTTGTAGTATCCAAGCATAATACTTGGAGATTTTACATAGATCTCTCCCTCTCCATTTTGAGGGTTTGGTTCAAAAATTTTAATATCAACACCAACCATAGGAAGCCCTGTAGAACCAATTTTTACAGGATCACCAATTCGTGTACCGGCAATAAGAGGAGAGGTCTCTGTTAAACCATAGCCTATGATGTAAGGAAACTCTGCCTCTTTGAGAAATGTCTCGACAAATGGAGAGAGTGCAGCTCCTCCAATACCAAAAAAGCGAATTCTTCCCCCAAATGTCTCTATCAATTTTTTACCTGCCATTTTGTTAAGTCTTTTTCTGAAAAAAGGAATATTGTAGAGAAATTTCATAAAGGCTGAGCCTGTAAACTTTGGAAGTATTTTGTTCTTATAGATCTTTTCAATAATAAGTGGAACAGAGAGCATCATAGTAGGGCGGACAATGCTAAAAGCTTTTATAAGAACATTTGGTGTAGGTGTCTTGTCAATATAGACAACACTAGAACCATGTAAAATAGGAACTATAAGACCAACAGTACACTCAAGAGTATGCGCAAGTGGCAAGATAGACAAAAAAGTATCTTCTGGTGTAATAGTAATGTTTTTATAGGCGCTCATCGCATTGGTTACAAGGTTTTTATGAGAGAGCATTACCCCTTTTGAATGTCCTGTTGTTCCAGAGGTATAAAGAAGTGCTGCCATATCATCTTCATCGGGCTTTGGAAGCTCTTTGGATGAGATACGTTGCGTGAGCTTAGACATATAGCTCTGATTTGTCAACTCGTCAATGATCTCTAAAGTGTCAAGTCTTATAACAAATTTCATATTGGAATCTTCAAGATCTTCAATTGTCTGAAGATGTTTGTTTGAAACAAAGACAGCTTTTGCTTCAGAGTGTCTAATGATATGCTGGACATCTGCAGGGTGAAAATCAGGTAAGATAGGAACTATTACTGCACCAAAATAGGTCACACTAAAGTAAGCAACTCCCCAGTTTGGCATATTTTCACTCAAGAGTGCTACCTTGTCGCCTTTTCGTATACCATTATCTTTAAGAACTTGAATAATTGAAAAAACAGTTTCATAAAACTCTTTATAGCTCATCGCATCTTGTGAAACTTTAGAGAGTACATTATTGTCACCGTAAAGTTCAACAGAACGGTTTAGGAGAGCAGGAAGTGTAAAATTCTCTAGGTTTTCATAAGGGTATTGCATAATTCTTCTTTGTATTGAAATAAAGTTTATTTTATAATTTCCTACCTAAATAGTTTATTATGTGTGTATAGAAAAGACAGATAGTTAAAAATAGTACCCCATATTCAAAAAATATAGGGCTTCTAATAAAAATAGAGATACAATAGCAAATATTATTTTTTTTGGAGTGTTTAGATATGAATATGCACAAAATCATCTCAGGATTGTTCTTTACTTTGGCTATGACGTTAAACTTTGGATTTTTTTATGGAGATCCTACACAGTTAATAGAGCATAGTGCTTATGAACTCTTTGCTGCCATTATTGTGAACTTGATTGCTACGGTATTGAAACTTGGAGATAGAACACAACTTGGTGCGGTCCTACTTGCTACAAGTATTGTTGCAGATATTCAGCTTATTGCATCAGCTACTGTTTGGGCTTTTGCAGAGTATGTCTCCGCCGGTCCAATAGGAACAGAAGCAGCTACTGCTATTGTCTCACTCTCTGGTGGTGCATTGTTAGCAAATGGTGTCTCTGTAATCTTGTTCGTTGGTGATACGATTAAATCAAAAAGATAGATATATATTATGAATGAACAGATAGTCTGGATAGTTCTTAAACGTTTAAGAATTCCTTTTTTGGTGATTATTGTCACTTTTGCTATCTCTATCTTAGGTTTGGTGCTTATACCTGGGGTAGATGATCAAGGACATCCTTATCAGATGACCTTTTTTGATGCTTTTTACTTTGTAACTTATATGGCGAGTACCATTGGCTTTGGTGAAGCTCCATACAGTTTTACTTATGAACAGCGAATGTGGGTGAGTTTTACGATCTACTTTACAGTCGTGGGATGGTTTTACGGAATTGGTGCGATTGTTGCACTTATTCAAGATGAGGGGCTTAGACGGGCACTTAATCTGAATATTTTTCGTAAACAGGTACAAAATCTGCATGAACCTTTTTATATTATTCTTGGCTATAACGCAGTAACGAAGACCATTATCAACAAAATAAACGGAGTTGATTATAGAGCGGTTGTCCTTGATAAGAGTGCACAAAAGATTGAAGAGCTAGTACTGGAAAATTTTTATCCTCATGTTCCCGCTTCTGTTGGGGATGCTACCAATCAGCAGATGTTAAAGATGGCGGGAATTCATCAAAAGAACTGTAAAGGAATTATCTCTCTCTTTGAAAATGATATGGTCAATGCAAATATTGCAACACTCTGTATGCTTTTAAATAAGAAGATAGATATCATCATCAAAGCAACTTCACCTGCTCAGGTGGCCCACTTTAAAAATATGGGACTCGAACATGTCCAAAATCCTTTTGATATTATCTCAAAACGTATATACTTTGGAATTACATCACCGCATATATGGTTATTGGAGATGTGGATGTATGGGCATATCTTAAAACTAAAAGAGCGTGATAAATTTCCAAAAGGTCGTTATATCATCTATGGTAGTGGACGTATGGGAAAAGCGATAGCAGAGGGATTAAAAAAAGCTGGTGTTGAATATGAACTTAAAAGTTTTAACTCAAAACAGTATGTAAAAGATAAAGATACAGCTATTTTTGGTGATGAAGATGATATGAAAAGTTTGATCGCTTCAGGTGTAAAAGAGAGTGCCTGTATTATCGCTGCTACTAAAAATGATATTTTAAATTTGACTATTTTAAACAGTGCAAAGCAGCTTAATCCAGATATTTTTACTATGGCGCGTGAGAACTCTTTGGATGATCTCAATATTTTCCAAGCAGCAAAAATCAATAAAATATATGTCGTAGAGAAGATTTTAGCTGATGCAACTTATAACTTTATCTCAAGACCACTGGTTGATCTCTTTATTCGAGAAGCAAGAAAGCAGACTGAGGAGTGGGCTGAAATTATTGTAAATATTTTAAATAATATTACGGGCATGAATCCGAAATACTTTGAGACACAATTTAATGAAGAAGACTCTTATGCTCTCTCTTTGGAACTTAAAAAAGGTGAAACCGTCACTTTAGCAAATTTAAGACGTTCTCGTGAAAATAAAGATGATATGCTTCAAATTGTTTTTCTTCTTTTAAAACGAGGTAATGATCTCTACTTAATGCCAGATTCTCAAATGAAACTTGAACTAGGAGATGAACTTTTAAGTGTGGCAGATGAAGATGTTTATGAAGATTTTGAGTATATTATTAACAATATTTATGAATTAAATTATGTACTAGATAGAGATGAGACAAATAATCTCTCCTATTTTAACACATGGGGAAAAGATGGAAAAAACAACAACACATAAACTGCTCTCTTTTGCTTATTTTTTGGAGAGTTCAAAGCGATACAATAAGATAAAAACATTTGTCTATAATCTATTAGAGAATGATGAGTATCTTTATAAAAAATACTTTGATATGTTTATGATTTTTGTAATCTTGAGTAGTGTTACACTTTTAGTTATGGATGTAAAACAGCATATTCCAGCTTGGCTTGATGATTTTGATCTCTATTTTGTAACGACCATTTTTATAGCAGAATATCTCTTGCGGATGTGGGTATTTAGTGATATTCATAAAATCATTATTGATGCTTATGAAGAGAGTAGTTATTTTGATAAAAAGATGAATCTTTTTTCTCTCTTATGGATGATAATAAAAGACAAATGGGCTTATGTCTCATCTATCTCTGCTATCATAGATATTATTGCCATACTGCCAAGTTATAGAAGTCTTCGGGTATTACGTGTTTTTGTTCTCTTCCGAGCCTTTAAAATGTTACGCTATACAAAGAGTTTGACCGGATTTTTATATGTCCTCAAAAATAAAAAATTTGAGTTAATGACACTTCTTACACTCTCAACATTTTTTATCTTCATTGCGGGAATTATGCTCTATGTATTTGAAGGTGATAATGAAAATCCAAATATTCATAACCTTTTTGATGCATTTTATTGGGCACTCATTACCATCTCGACAGTAGGATATGGTGACATCTCTCCGGTAACACCTGAGGGTAGAGTAGTGACGATGCTCATTATCATCACTGGTATCGGACTTATCTCTTTTGTTACTTCCATTATCGTCTCCTCTTTTAATGAACGTCTTGGAGTACTGCGTGAGGATAGAGTAGTGCAGGCTGTCGGTAAAAAGAAGAAGCTGACCGTTGTCTGTGGTTATGGACTTCTTGGGCGTTTAGTCGTTCGAGGATTACAAAAAGAGGGTGTTGAATTTGTCATAGTTGACAAGAGTGAAGAGATGGCAGAGATGGCTTACAATGACGGACATCATGCTATTTGTGCGGATGCATCTCGTGGTGAAATCTTTAAAAAGCTCGATATTGACAAGCGTATCTCTCATGTACTCTGTTTAACCTCTGATGATATTCAAAATGCATTTATAGCAGTTAATGTCAAGAGTTTGAATGAAAATGTGGATGTATCTGCTCGATGTAGTGATAATGAGATCGCTAAAAAGATGGAGTTTGCACATGTTGACCATATCATTATGCCTGAAGAGATTGCAGGGATGATGGGTGCGGTTTATGCTGGCGAGCCCGTAGCATTTGAGGTACTTCTCTCCATCATTGAAGAGAAAGAGAAGACACAGATAAATGAAGTGACCATTACAGAAGAGAGCTTTTTAGATAATGTACCTTTAGGTGAAGTAGATTTTGAAAAACTGCGTCTAATTTTGTTGGGTGTTTTTAAACAGAGCGAGAATTCCAAACTTGAAGAGTTTATCTTTAATCCTAGCAGTGACTTTATTTTAAATGCGGGTGATAAACTTGTCTGTATCGGTTACTCAACTGCCATAGCAAACCTTAAAAGGAAGATGTAGAAGATGAAAATATTACAAGATATTGTACTTTTTGGGTATGGAACATTTGGACGACAACTCTACAAAAATTTAACGGCTATTGGGTATAAGGTACGCATCATTACAGGTTTAGAGGATTATGTAGAGCTTGAGAGTGACAGTGATGTTGATATTACTCGTATTAATATTAAGCGCAATGATGATATTTTTTCTCTCAACCTCAATGCAGAGGAGACAATCTTTTACTGTGCTATGAATCAAACGGCAACAAATCTCTTCTTGGTCCTAACACTAAAATCTCTCTATCCTAATGCAGATGTTGTTGCTATCAGTAACTCAAATGAGACAACAAGAAAACTAAAATACGCAGGGGCATCAAGTGTCATAGATCTCTATGAAGCAACCTCACGCAGGATTGTAAATGTTTTAACAAAACCGGCTGTATCAAAAGCGCTTGATGAGATTGTCTATAATCAAAATGATTTGCAAATGTTAGAGATAGAGATTCCACAAAACACCTTCTTGGAAGGAAAATATGTCAATGAGATAAATTTTCGACAAATGGGTCTTATACTGATAGCCATTATAGATAAAGAGTTAGGATATGAACTGATCTTTACAGATCATAGAATCAACCATAAATTAGATAGTGGTGATATCTTGGTAATTGTAGCTAAAAAAGGGGATATAGAGAGTTTTAAAGAGAGACTTGTGGAGTAGTGTGCTCTGCATTCAATTGATGTATTTCTCATCTTAAAAGTTATATTCAAAAATCAAATATGTTATAATATAAGAAGTAAAAATTCCAAATCATCTATTGTTTTTTATAGACGCTAAAAAGGACATTATTCATGAAAGTCACAAATACTCACTATCTTAGTATTGATGATCTTGATAAAAACCTAGATATAGCTACATTAAATACTTCTAAAACACTGATTCAGATTTTTAGTGGATTTGTCAAAGAGAGTGAAGTTAAACAGATTCAATCAATAATCAAAAAGAAAAATAGTAATGTTATTTTTATTGGTACTACAACTGCCGGTGAGATCTATGAAGGTGATGTGTATGAACAGAGTATTGGTGTCTCTATTATGGAGTTTGATGATACGACCATTGAACAAGCTTATTTTATAGATAAAGATGATTTTGTAATAGGTGAAAAGATAGTAAAAACACTTTTTTCACATAATACAAAAGCTGCTATACTCTTTATTGGTAGTCTTTTTACAAATGGGAATGATATTCTTGATGGGATAAATGCATCAAATAGCGATGTTGTTATTGCCGGAGGTATGGCTGGTGATAATGGATACTTTAAAGAGACATTTGTCTTTGATAGAAGTGGTGTCTACTCAAAGGGGTGTGTTGCTGTCTCTTTAAATAGTGATGTTTTAAATGTTTTTACTGACTATCAGCTCAATTGGCAAGCAATTGGTAAAACGATGACAGTTACAAAAGTTGAAAAAGATAGAGTCTATGAGATAGATGATATCAGTGTCACTGAGATATATAAAAAATATCTAGGAGAGAAGGTCGGTGACAACTTACCTTTTTCTGCAACTGAGTTCCCACTTTTAAAGATAGATGATGATGGTCTTGAAGTATGTCGTGCATTTACACATCAGTTTGAAGATGGTTCGTTATTAACTGCTGGGAATTTAGAGATTGGAGATACAGTACGTTTATCATTTGGTAATGTTGATTTAATCTTAAATGATACCAAAGAGAATCTCAACAGATACAGCTCTTTTCAGCCTGAAGCTCTATGTATTTATAGTTGTGCAGTGCGTAAGGTTTTCTTGCAGTCAGAGATTACAGCAGAACTGGAACCTCTTAATAAAATCGCTCCAAATATTGGCTTTTTTACGTATGGTGAGATATATCATCATGATCAAAAGAACTCTTTGTTAAATATCTCTTTAACAATACTTGCCTTGAGTGAAGAGAAAAATAAAAATAGATATGTTAATAAAGATAATTTGAGTGATGAAGCAAGTGAAAAGAATTTTATAACAAATAAACACTATCTTGTTCTTGATGCTTTGACAAATCTCTCAAATACCGTTATTTCAGAGCTTGAAGATGCAAAAAAACAGTTAAAAGAGCAGGCAAACAGAGACTATTTGACAGGTCTCTATAAAAGAAGATATTTTAATGAGATCGCACAAGATTTGATTCATATCTCAAAACGTGAGAAGAAGCCTTTTTCTGTTATTATGCTAGATGTTGACAGATTTAAACGTATTAATGATACTTATGGGCATAGTGTAGGTGATGATGTTATAAAAATATTATCAAACACAATTATAGAGACAGTAAGAGAGAGTGACATTGTGGCAAGATATGGTGGTGAAGAGTTTTCACTTCTGTTACCATTTACAGATAAAGAGGGTGCACTTAAAATTGCTGAAAAGATACGAAAAAATGTAGAAAATAAAAAAATAATTATCTATGATGGAAAAATCATCCAGTTTACAGTTAGCCTTGGTGTTGATAGTATAGAGCATGGAGATAAAAATGTAGAACAGGCTTTAAACAGGGCAGATAATGCACTCTATCTTGCAAAAGAGAGTGGACGAAACAAAGTTGTGGTCAATTAACATTAGACTATTTATATTAAGAATTTCAATATTTGAAGGGTCTAGTAATGAGCAGACGACATAAAAGCAAACAACCAAAACGCAATACAGTAACATTTAGTGAGAAAGATTTTCTTCCTACAACTCGTAAAGAGATGGACGATAGAGGATGGGACTATTGTGACATCATTTTAGTAAGTGGTGATGCGTATATTGACTCGCCTTTCATTGGTGTCTCTATGGTTGGTCGTATGCTTGAGAGAATGGGCTATAAGGTCGGAATGATCGGTCAGCCAGATATTGACTCACCTGATGATATTATGCGTTTGGGTGAACCGCGTCTCTACTGGGGTGTGAGTGGCGGAAGTGTTGATAGTATGGTGAGTAACTATACTGCTACAAAGAAGTTTCGTAACTCTGATGACTATACGCCAGGTGGAGTAAACAACAAGCGTCCAGATCGTGCAGTGCTTGTCTATACAAATCTCATTCGTCGTTATTTTAAAAATACTGTGCCTATTGTTCTTGGTGGTATTGAGGCCTCTTTGCGTCGTGTAACACATTATGACTATTGGCAAAACAAGCTTAAAAAGCCTATTTTATTTGACTCTAAAGCAGATGTTATGATCTATGGGATGGGTGAGATTGCCCTTGAACAGTTGACACGTGCCATAGATGAAAAGCGTGACTATACAGACATTCGCGGTATCTGCTATATCTCCAAAGAGCCAAAGTATGAGTTTATTCAACTCCCTTCCCATCAAGAGTGTCTCGATGACAAAGAGAAGTACATCGATCTTTTTGACGCTTTTTATGATAACAATGACCCAATCTCGGCAAATGGCCTTTGTGAACCAGTAGATAGCCGTTATCTTATTCAAAATCCGCCTTGTGACTATCTCAATGAAGATGAGATGGACGCAAACTCAAAGCTCCCTTTTACGCGTGAACTCCACCCATACTACGCAAAAGACGGTAAAGCAAAATGTCTTGAGACTATCAAGTTTTCTATTATGACACACCACGGCTGCTGGGGAGAGTGTAACTTCTGTGCTATTGGTGTGCATCAAGGGCGAACAATCCGTACACGTTCAGAAGACAACATTGTAGAAGAGGCTAAAGAGTTTAACAAGTACAAAGACTACAAAGGTATCATCAGCGATGTTGGCGGTCCTACGGCAAATATGTATGGCTATGAGTGTGACAAAAAGCTCAAAAAAGGTACGTGTGACCATATGCGCTGTGTTGATGCAGACAGACTCTGTAAAGTAATGCACGTAGATCACTCACGCAACATCAATCTGCTTCGCCGTGTGCGTGAGGTAGAAGGGGTGCGAAAAGCATTTGTTGCGAGTGGTATTCGTTATGATCTGATTAATTCAGACAAAGGGCATGGGTACTCTTACTTAAAAGAGATGGTAAAACATCACATCTCTGGACAGATGAAAGTAGCACCTGAACATACACAGCAACACGTTTTGGAGTTGATGGGTAAACCGGGTAAAGATGAACTTGTAAAGTTTAAAAAACTCTATGATAAACTCAATCGTGAAGAGGGAAAAAACCAGTTTCTTACTTACTATCTCATCGCAGCACACCCTGGCTGTAAAGAGGCAGATATGAAAGAGCTCAAACGCTTTACAACAGATGAGCTCAAGATGAACCCAGAACAAGCACAGGTCTTTATCCCCACTCCGGGAACATACTCAGCGGTAATGTACTACACAGAGATGGACCCAAAAACACGTAAGAAGATCTTTGTAGAGAAAGATACAAAAAGAAAAGAGAAACAAAAACAGATAGTCGTCAAAAAAGATTGTTTTAAATCTGGGTTTGCTTCTTAAAAACAGCTTCCTAGCAAGGAGTCCAAACAAGGGCTAATTTTTCAATGACAATATCATTGCGTCTGGGTTTTATGCTAAACTCTTCAATGGTGGTGTTTTGAAGAAGATACTTTTCATTGAGTTTATCTATCTTCTCTTCGAGTTCATCAAAAAGTTCTTGTAGGGACTCTTTTATCTCCTGAACTTTACGCTCTGCGCGTACTACATCCTCTTTCTCTTTTAATATGCGAGCTCCTTTTGAAAGGCTTGAGCCTATTCTTGAGCTACTGCTTCTACCTCCAAAAAATGCACCAAAAACAGCCATACCAATGGAGATGACAGTATCTGTTGTTTTACTGTTTACATCAGCTTCTTCTTTTTCAAGACGCTCATAAGCTCGTGATAGTCTCTCTTGAAGACTCTTCTCTTTTGTGGCATAGCGCTCTTTGAGTTTCTCTATCTCATCATTTTGTTTTTCATTGAGGAGATTTTGCAAGCGCACTTTAAAATCACTTAATGTCTCATAGGGTTTTGATTCTAGTTTTGGAGATTTTGATCGAAAAAGTTGGAGGCGTTTGTTATGGTAGAGCCAATCTTGCAGAAGCTTTTTACTCTTTTTGAGCTCTTTGTCTTTTGTCAAAAATTTAGGGACCTGCAGTCGCGTAGCATTGGTTGGCGCTTGTGTTGGCAGTTGCGTGAAGTCATTTATATCTTCTTCGTAGGCTTCACTCCACTCAAGGTTGCTCTTGTTTTCATCAAGTCGAAGCTCTAATTGTAACTCCTCTTTTTCGTCAATGCCTCTGCTTTGGTTAAAAAAAGAGATGGTAGTGATGGCTTTTAAGTAGGGTGTATATCTGTTTTGTTCACTTGGATCTATCTCATAATATTGTGGTATGGAAGTATCAACTGTAACAATCTCTTGATAATCACTCTGTTGCGTGAGAGGCTCTGTTGCTTTTGTTTGTGCGCTCTTTGCCTCTGTGTGCAAGCTTGCTGTTCGCTCTTTTTGCTTCTGCATAAGGAGTTTAATCTCATCTTTTTTCAGTGGACCTTTGAGATAGCTCATAACCCATCGCGTTGCAAAAAGTTTGATGGTATCAAGGTGTGTACTTTTGAGTAAAAAAGTTCTTTTTGGCAGTGATGTCAGGAGCTCTTTTATCTTTTTTCTATCAAATTCATCACTACTTTTACTACTTAATCCATCAATGACCCTCTCTATATCTTGCGGAGTTTGGAGTCTTCCTACAAACCATGTCGCAATATTGGAGAGTCCTTTGTAGTCAAGATCGACAGGGTTTTGCGTACTGAGGACAATTCCCACTCCAAAGGCTCTTGCCTGTTTGAGAAGCAGTAACATTGGCTCTTTTGAAGGTGGGTTTTTCCCCGGAGGAAAAAATCCAAATATCTCATCCATATAGAGTATGTTTTTTAAAGAGCTTGTACCACTTTGTTGTCGCATCCATGCTATGTAGCGATTGAGCAGAAGTGTAACAAAAAACATACGCTCATTATCACTAAGGTGGGCAATGGAGAAGATCGCTATCTTTGCTTTTCCATCAGAATCATAAAGCAGATTTTGTATATTGAGTCGCTCTCCCTGAATCCAAGAGGCAAAAGCTGGAGAAGCAAGAACCGCATTGAATCTTGTAGCAAGTTCAAAGCGTTCATTTTGCGGATAGTAGCTATCTAAGGGGAGAATACCTATCTTTTTAAAGGGCGGATTTATAATACTTCCAATGAGAGCCTCTATGGAAACATCCTCTTTTTGTTGCCAAGAGTATAAGATGATCTGTGAAAGTATAATGTACTCTTTTGAGTTAATCGGGTCGGCTTTTATATCTATAAGTGCAAGCAGGCTTGAGACGGTTGACTTTAAGAGGGCAGTGAGCGTGTCACTCTCATCCATAATATTTTGAGGAGGAACTTCAAGCGAAGCAAGTATGTTAATACTGACACCGGCACTACTGCCTGGTGTGTAAATAGTTTTTGTAACAGCATTAAATTTTTTTACTCTGTTTGAATCTTGCTCCCACTCCTCAATGCCGTTTTTCCATATATTTGCAATTTTTTCTCCATAAGCAGCTGGATCTTCTCCTTTTGAGAGTGCTTCATCTTTGACCCAAGGTGTGAAGTTCTTTGCTGAAAATGTAGGGTCACTCAGACAAAGATCACCCATATCACCTTTTGGATCAATGACAATAGCGGGAATGTTGTCCATCGCAGCCTCTTCAATAAGACCAATACCTAAACCTGTCTTTCCACTTCCGGTCATCCCGATGATGGCAGCATGCGTTGTGAAATCTTTGTTTTTTAAAAGTGTGAGTATTTGTCTCTGTTGCAGAGTGGAAGTATCAAGATCTTTTCCTAAGTAGAAAAGTCCAAGTTTTTCATAAATTGTTTTGTTCATAGTTGTTCTCCCCAATCAAATTGTAGCGAATTTATTCTACTGAATGGAAGTTGCTGTCACAAAGATATAATCTTTACCTGTAATAGTTACTCTACAGCGCTTTTGCTGGAGATATTTCTTCGCAAAATTCACATCTTTGTATAGATTTGACATCTCACTAAAGGTGTAGTTCTTCATCTTTGCACCGTAGATCATCTCCCCATCTATCCAGCGGCAGTTCGGCCATGCAAGTATTATAGCTCCCTTGCGTGAGAGTTGGTTTTGGAAGATGGACATCAGCAGCTTGTTGTACTCAAGGTTTGAGCTCTGCAGCGTTCCTATGGAAATGATAAGGTCAAACTCTCCGAGATTGAGCTCGTTGAGATGGTTTATATCTGCACAGAGGAGTTGAATATTTGTATCTTTGGCAAATTTTTCTTTTGCCGTTTCAATGGCAGAGTTACAGTAATCTATGCCGACAAGTTCCAACGCTTCAAAGTTCTCAGCTACTTTTTTTATAAGTTCAAACTCATCACCACTGTTGATACCAAGATTTAAGATACGCTTGCGTGAGGAGAGTTTGACATTTTGCAGGGCTTGCGTGAAGTAGTGCAAAAATCCCGCCTCTTCATTTTTGTGAATACAAGAGAAGATAGAGTCAACCCCATACTTCTCCTCTTTTTCTGCACCACTTGCGTGAAAGCTATCTTGCGTGAGCTTCTCATAGCGAATGGCTACAAAGTTCTCATCATCAAGCAACTTTGGCGTGAGCATTCTACAGTAAAGATTCTGCGCCAAATCAAGCCATGTTTTATAACCACGGTAGATATAGCTCTCATCTTTGATGCTAATCTCATTACCGTTATAGGTAGAAGTAGCAGTATCAGGATTAAGCACTTGAAACTCAATAATCTCTTTTTCTTGAAGCTCTTTTACTTGTTTGTATAGTTCTTCTTCTATCTCATAAAATGGTGTTTTTGAAAAGTTTTGCATTTACAATTATAGTATAAGTTTTTTGAGATTGTGGGAATGTTTAAAAGGTATTTTTTATAAATAAACTAACATTTTTTGTGTTTATTTATTTTGACAATAGTGAGCTGATTTAGATAAAATGTTTGTTGAATAAATAGTTGCCTCGGACGCTTCGCTTACCGAGGCAACGGGGGCGCGGGCTGAACACCCGCTGGTCACCCGGCGCATCAGCGCCAGGCAACAAGAGGGAGGAGTGAACAACAACATTCGAAACCAAACTTTCAAATGTCTTCGTCACTCACCCGCGCCCCCGTTATATAAAGGAGAATTTTGGAAAACAATAATATAGATAACGAATTAGTACCATTTTTTAAGTCAAGATCTCAACAAATAAAATTTGAATTTTTTTATTTAATAATTACATTTTTATTATCTGTTATTACTATTTTTTTAATACATTTTAAAATAGGTATTTTCGAAGTAGAAAATAATTCAAAATTATTATTTTATGCATTAATAGGTGGTTTTCTCGGTGGTTGGACATTAGATGCAAAGTGGTTTTACAGAACTACTGCTAGAGGAAAACATAACCAATATAAAAGTATATGGGAAAGTCATAAATTTTACTGGCGAATACTTATACCATTTTTGAGTGCTTTAATTGCATTTATTATATTTATACTAATTTCTACAGATTCTCTTCCATTCGTGATTAAAAATAAAGATTCTGGAAGAGTTGCTTTTGGATTTTCATTTTTATTTGGATATTTTTCTGATATTGTAATGAGTAAATTTAGCAAATGGCTAGAAGCTACAATGGAAAATAACACATGATGAAAAATTGTTTTATTTGTCAAGAATTAACATTAGATTATTCAAATTTTTTTGATAAAGAATATTCAAAATTAATTAGTAAAAAGCAAAATATTATTTTAGAAACAAAAAATTTTGCTATAATCCCAAGTATAGGAGCATTAAATGAATCACATATAATGATTTGCCCTAAAGAACATTTTATTTCATTCTCATCTATCCCATACAATTTAAACAATGAATTAATGAATATTATTACCAAATTAAATATTTATTGTTTAAATAAAACTAATAAAAAATTAATTTTATTTGAACATGGTACAGGTAAAAATCAAAACT
>Ga0256828_1000206_pt1 | contig 40398 bp, 41 predicted proteins | sample CV88metaG_FD_185993 | JGI IMG/M metagenome (GOLD analysis project Ga0256828, IMG submission 185993) | Hydrothermal vent microbial communities from East Pacific Rise, Pacific Ocean - CV88 | ecosystem: Environmental > Aquatic > Marine > Hydrothermal vents | place: Pacific Ocean: East Pacific Rise...
TAGTAACTCCTACAACTTTACTAGTGGCATTGCGTGCTATTGAAAGTTCATGGAAGTATGAAAAACAAGCTAAAAATATAAGTGATGTTTACAATAGAGCATTAAAATTATATGAAAAACTAGAAGGATTTGTTTCTACTCTTGAGGGTGTAGGAAAAGCAATAAAAACTGCAAATGACAAGTACGATAAAGCATATTTGCAACTTAGTACAGGAACTGGAAATGTATTAAGACAAGCACAAATGTTAAAAGATATATCTCAAATAAAACCCAAAAAGTTAATAAAAAATGAAAAGGATGATAAAGATGTTTAAAAAAATAATTTTAGCAATGATTGTATTTGTAAGTATAGCAAATGCTTCATTTAGAGAAGTTGATTATCAAGAATTACAAAAAATGGTAAAAGAAAAAAAAGTTGTACTTATAGATATAAGAAGAGTTGATGAGTTTAAACAATATGGTATAATAAAAGATGCAAAAACTATTACTTTTTTTGATGAACAAGGTCAGTATAATATTCCTTCTTGGATGAAAGAATTTGTAAAAGTAGTAAAAACAAAAGAACAACCATTTATATTATATTGTGCCCATGCAAATAGATCAAAAGTAGTTGGAAACTTTTTGGATAAACAATTAGGTTACAAAAATGTTTATGACTTAAAAGGTGGTATAAACTATGGTTGGATTGACAAAGGATTAAAAACTGTTGAATTTAAGTAAAAAACTTACAAGCAATATTGGCAAAACAAATGCTCAATATGGATTAATAAAAGATGGTGATAAAATTTTAGTTGGTTTTAGTGGTGGAAAAGATTCTCTTACACTTATACATGCTTTAAAAAGAATGCAAAGTGTAGCTCCATTTAAATTTGAGCTAAAAGCAGTTACTATTACATATGGTATGGGTGAACAAGTTCAATTTTTAGCTGAGCATTGTAAAGAACATGATATAGATCATGAGATAATAGATACTCAAATATTTGATATTAGTAAAGATAAAATAAGAGAAAATTCATCTTTTTGTAGCTTTGTATCAAGAATGAGAAGAGGGTATTTATATACTTATGCACTTGAAAATGGATTTAATAAATTAGCTTTAGGACATCATTTAGATGATGCTATGGAGAGCTTTTTTATGAATATGTTTTATAATGGAAGTTTACGAAGTATGCCTCCTAGATATAAAGCAAAAAATGGACTTACTGTTATACGACCACTTATATTTTGTAGAGAAAGACAATTAAGAGCATTTGCTACAGATAATGAAACAATGGTAATAGGTGATGAAGCTTGTCCTGCTATGAGAGTTGATATAAAAATGCCACATGCAAGAGCTAGTACAAAAGAATTTTTAGCAAAAATGGAAGAAGAAAATCCACAAATATTTACAACACTTAAAGCTTCATTTAGAAATATACATACAAATACATTCTTTAGTGAAGAGTATTTAGATAAAGAGGAAGATACAAATGAGTAAAGAAGTACTTTTAATATCAGCTTGTTTAGTTGGAGAAAATGTAAAGTATGATGGTGGCAATAATCTTATTGCTAACTTAGATAAGTTAAAAGAACATTTTGAATTACAATATATTTGTCCAGAAGTAGAAGGTGGTCTTACTATTCCTAGAATGCCATGTGAAATTACATCTTTTAATCCTTTGAAAATAGAAAATGAATTTGGTATTGATTTAAAAGATCATTTTTTAGATGGTAGTAAAATAGCACTAAATTTAGCTTTGAAGTTAAATGCAAAATATGCACTACTTAAGTCAAAATCACCTTCTTGTGGAAATGATAAAATATATGATGGTACATTTAGTGGTACTTTAATTGATGCTATGGGTGTTACAGCTAAAACATTACATGATCATGGAATTAAAGTATTTAATGAAACACAAATAGAAGAACTCTATGAATGTATTAAATAATAAAAAATTATTAATTCTTCCTATTGTAATAATAGTATCACTATTATTTAGTAGTTTTTTATTTTTCAATCAAATTGATAAATTAAAAAAACAAATTGATAGCTTATATTTTGGTACATTTTTACCTATACATAAACTACATAAGGTAGTAAATTTATATGAACAAACAATAAATAAAGAAGCTCTTACAAAAACAAATAAAGAACTTATTGAAAAAAATTGGCAAACATATTACAAGTCATATAAAACTACAAAAGAAAGAGAAATACTAAATAATATTGATAAAATAATTAAAAAATCATTCGAAATTTATGATGAAGATTTATTAAGAAGTATTATAAGTAATGTAAATAATACAATAGATTATGAGGTAAATGTAGCTTCTATTCAAAGAAAAGATTTTATTCAAAGATATAAAAAAACTTATGAATATTTAAAATATAGTTTAATAATGATTTTAATATTATCTGTATTGTTAGTTTCTTATGTAGTTTATTTATCTATGCAAAAACATACTGAGTTAGAAAAATTATCTATGAAATACAAAAAAGATTCTATAACAGATAGTTTGACTACTTTATATAATAGAAAACATTTTGATACAGTATTTTCAAGTATAACAAAAATAGCAAATGAAAATAACTGGAAATGTGCATTTGTAATGCTTGATATTGATTATTTTAAACCATTTAATGATACTTATGGACATGATATGGGAGATATGGTAATTAAAGCAATATCTAGTACACTTAAAAAAAGTTTTAATAAACAATATGAATATTTATTTAGAATAGGTGGAGAAGAGTTTGGAATTATTATTATGGATACAAATATCCAAAAAGTAGAAAAATCATTACAAAATCTTCAAAAAAATATAAAAGATTTAAAAATCCCACATACAGCAAGTAGTACAGGATTTATAACAGCATCTATGGGTGTTATTATAATAGATGAAAATTCAACTAATATAGAAGTTAAAGAGCTTTATAAACAAGCTGATGATAAACTATACTATTCAAAAGAACACGGAAGGAACAAATATACAATATGACATTTTTATTTGACAAAAATAACCATTTTAATTTAGCTAATATAGTTACATTTTTCAACATCGCATCAGGGGTTATGGCGATGTACTTTTTAACTCATCATGAGTTTTTTGGAGCTGCTTTATTTGCTTGGCTTGGTGGTGCATTTGATATTATAGATGGTAAAATAGCTAGAAAATATCAATTATCAACTGAGTTTGGTATTCAGCTAGATTCTTATGCAGATTTCTTATCATTTGTTATTGTTCCTGTGATGTTTATATACTTTGGTGTAATAGATGGAAAAGAAGAATTTTTAAATATGTCTGTAGTAATATTTGCAGTAATATTTTATATAATATCAGGTCTTAGAAGACTTATTCAGTTTAATATAGACGCAGATGCAGGAGTAGTAGGTAAGTTTTTTGTAGGTATTCCTACTCCACTTGGAGCTATATTATTATGGCTTGTATATTTATCTTTTTCTTATAATCTAATACCTACATTTTTTGAAATAAGTCCAGAATATATAGTTATAGGATTTATGATTCTTATTGGATATATGTTAAATTCAAAAGTAAAAATACCACACTTATAAAAATAAATATGGTAAAAAAAAGCTAAGCAAAAGTTGCTTAGCTTTTTTTATTTAGTTTAAAATATTAAAATAACAATCTTTGAGATTGTGCAGGTATAGCATTTGCTTGTGTTTGTACAACAGACCCCATTATAGAGTTTATATTAGATGCTGAAAAATCACTAGTATTTTGTCCAAAATCAATATTTTGAGTTACTTTATTAGTTGTAGTTGATGATTCATTTTTAATAGTATCAATAGCTTCTTTTTTAATATTATTAATATTTTCTGTAATTACTTTAGTTTCTTCTTTATTAGATACTTGTAATTCTTGTGCTTTATTTATCATATCTTGTAGTTTTAATGGTTTAGCTCCAGCCATACCATCAAAATATGCAGTTGAATTAGTATTTTCATTTTCACTTTGAATACTTGATGATTTTGATGACTCATATTTTGCCATTAGTTCATTTAAGCTTTCTTCTACTTCAGGAGTTAATGTTTCTGGATTTTCTACAACTTGAGTGCTTGTTTTTACTATATCATTTAAAATATTATTTTGATTATTTAGTTTAGATAGCTCAATTTGCTGATTAGAAATATCTGAAATAAGAGGGCTTAAGTTATTTGATAATTCACTTCTTTTAGGTGAAATATTTGAGTTTATAGAGTACGAGTTGCTAAGAGTATCTGATATTTCTTGAACAGCATTTGTACTTATATTATTATTACTTGATTTACTAACATCATTTTGTATTGCTAAATCATTTACCAAGTTATTTATATTATTATTTACTTCCATTTTATTACCTCCTATAAAATTTTATACTTTATTATACAATATCTTACTTTAATAAAGTCTTAAGTTTAAATATAATATTAAGAAAAATAACTTATATTTTCTTAATATTAATTTCAGTATAATCTATACTAATTTAAGCATTAGGAGAAAACAGTGGAAATAACTGGTTCAAAAATCGTAATAGAAGCACTAAAGGCAGAAAATACTGAAGTAGTATTTGGTTATCCTGGTGGTGCTATTATGAATGTTTATGATGAAATTTATAAACAAAACGATTTTCAACACATATTAACTAAACACGAACAAGGTGCGATACACGCAAGCGATGCATATGCAAGAGCAACTGGAAAAGTTGGAGTTTGTATAGTAACATCAGGACCTGGGTTTACTAATGCTGTCACAGGTTTAGCAACTGCATATATGGATTCTATACCTTTAGTTTGTATTTCAGGACAAGTTCCAAATGCCATTATTGGTACAGATGGTTTTCAAGAAATCGATGCAATAGGAATTTCAAGACCTTGTACAAAACATAACTTTTTAGTAACAGATGTTAAAGATTTAGCAAGAATATTAAAAGAAGCATTTTATTTAGCTCGTTCTGGAAGACCAGGACCTGTACATGTTGATATTCCAAAAGATGTTACAGCAAATTTATGTAATTTTGAATATCCAAAAGAAGTAGATTTACCAACATATAAACCTACAACAAAAGGTAACAAAAGACAAGTAAAAAAAGCAATTGAAGCAATATCAAAAGCAAAAAAACCATTACTTTATGTAGGTGGTGGAGCTGTATTATCAAATTGTTATGAAGATATTAGAGAATTTGCAAAGCTTACAGGAATACCAGCTGTTGAAACACTAATGGCAAGAGGTGTTATGGGTAGTACAAATGAATTATTATTTGGTATGTTAGGTATGCATGGTGAATATGCTGCAAATATGGCAATGACTGATACTGATTGTATTATCTCACTTGGAGCTAGATTTGATGATAGAGTTACAGGAAGACTTGATAAATTTGGTAAAAAAGCACATATTATTCATGTCGATATTGATCCAGCTAGTATTGGAAAACTTGTACATGTAAATTATCCAATTGTTGGAGATTTAGCTATTGTTATGAAAGATTTATTATCTGAAGCTAAAAATACTCAATTCAACGACTATAATTCATGGGTACAAAGCTTAAAAGATTATCAAGAAGCAGAGCCGTTAAGATATTATGAAGATAGTCCATTATTAAAACCACAGTGGGTTATTCAAAGAACTGGAGAACTTGTAGGTGATGATGCACTAATCTCTACAGATGTTGGTCAACATCAAATGTGGACAGCACAATTTTATCCATTTAATAAGCCAAGACAGTTTATGACTAGTGGTGGACTTGGAACTATGGGTGTTGGGCTACCATATGCTATGGGTGTAAAAAGAGCTTGTCCAGATAAAGTTTCTATTAACTTTACAGGAGATGGTTCTATTATGATGAATTGTCAAGAGATTATTTGTACAACACAATACAAATTACCAGTAATTAATATTATACTAAATAATAATTACTTAGGTATGGTAAGACAATGGCAAACATTCTTCTATGATGATAGATTAGCTGAAACTGTTCTTGAAACTCAAGCAAACTTCCAAATGTTAGCTGAGTCTATGGGTGGAGTTGGATATAAAGTAAAAACAAAAGAAGAGTTTGATAAAGCATTAAAAGATGCAATAGCTTCTAATAAAACAGCATTTATAGAAGTTATGATTGAAAGAAGTGAAAATGTATATCCAATGGTACCAAATGGTCATGCCTTAGATGAGATGACATTATTACCAAGACAAGGAGATAAGTAATGAAAACAGCTAAAGATTTTTATAATACTGATGAAAAAAGAGAAGTAATATCAATAATCGTTCAAAATGAAGATTCTGTTCTTTCTAGAATATCAAATCTTTTTTCTGCAAGAGGTTATAATATAGATTCATTAACAGTAGCTCCAATTGTAAATAGTGATTATTCAAGATTTACAATAGTAACAAATGGTAGTGCAAGACAAATTGATCAAATAGTTAAACAACTAAATAAATTAGTTCCAGTTTTAAAAGTTATTGAGCATAAAAATGGAATTGAAAAAGATACAGTTCTTATTAAAATACCAATGACAGAAAACTTAAGTGATGTAGAAGTACTAGCAAGAGCATATAATGGTGCAATACAAAATGTAACACAAGATGCAATAGTAATATCTGCAACAGATGATCCAAGAAGAATTGCTAATTTTATAAAAGTAATTCAAAAATACAATCCAGTTGAAATTGTAAGATCTGGTGTTGTGGCTATGGAAAGATAATATTTTAAAATATTTAATAAAAGGGACAAGATATTTCTTGTCCCTTTTTTTATTTTAAAATAAGACTTGACAAATCATATAACACTTAGTACAATAGTTAAAATAAATTCTAAAATAAAGGATATATTATGAAATATTTAATTTTTTTGCTTATTTTTAGTTTTACACTAATAGCAAATGATACATATAAAAATGAAGTTTTAGTAAAGTGTATAGATAATAAAATCTGTCCTAAAGTACTAGAATCATATAAGTTTAAAAATATAGAAAAACTAACAAATACTATATATTTAATTAAATTAGATGATGATAAAGATGCAAAAATTACTTCTATACTACTTCAAGAAAATGAACAAATAAAGTTTGCTCATCCTAACTATATAAAAACTAAAAAAAGAAGATGAAATATATAATATATACCATTTTAGCATTATTTTTTATAGCTTGTAATGATAATAAATCATCAGATAAAATACAAGATACAAGTTCATGGAAAGATGAACCATATTATAAATATATGTGGCATATAAATTCACAAAATAGTATTTTAAATACACTAGGTTATAATATATCTGAAAATGCAGATATAAATCTAAGTAATATTCTAGATATAACACAAGGTGAAAATATAAAAGTAGCAATTATTGATGGTAGTTTTGATGTAGAACATGAAGATTTAAAAGAAAATATAATATCAACATATAATATAGATGCAAATACTTTTGATGTTACAAATCATAGTACAAGTCCATCTCATGGTAATTCTTGTGCAGGACTTATTGCTTCACCAATTAACAATAAAGGTATTATTGGAATTGCACCAAAAGCAAAACTTATTTTGATAAAACAAACATATAATAATGATGCTGATACAATAAAAGCATTTGAATATGCAAAAAATCAAGGTGCAAAAGTAGTTAGTTGTAGTTGGGGAACAGAAGATGTATCCGATGCAGTTGCAGAAGAAATAAAATCATTATACGATGCTAATATTACAGTTGTTTTTGCAGCAGGAAATGATAATAAAAGTTTAGATGAAGATGATATAAATGATGAATCAGAATTACCATGGGTAATTGGAGTTGGATCTTCAAATGAATTAAATGAAGTTTCATTTTATTCTAATTATGGATCAAATATTGACTTATATGCACCTGGAGGAAATATAGATTATATGGGTGTATTAACAATAGATGATAGTAATGATAAAGGTGATACAAATCAAAAAAATTTAGTAACAAATAACTATACATTTGTAGAAGGTACAAGTTTTTCAGCACCAATAGTTGCAGGAGTAGTTGCACTGATGTATAGTGTAAATCCAAATTTAACAGTTGATAATATTTTAGAAATTTTAAAAGATACATCAACAATAATAAATGAAAAAAATAAAAAAATAAATGCTTATCAAGCAGTAATAAAAGCAAAAGAAAATATTTTTTAATAGTATTACTTAATACAAATATACTATTAGATATAATACAAAAAAAATAATTGGCAAAACTATGAATTTACAAGATACAATAAATACTTTAAACATAACAGGATTAAATACACTAAAAGATGCTTCAAAATATGAAATATCTTTTTTAGAAAATAAAAAATATCTAAAAGATTTAGAAAATACAAAAGCAGGTGCTGTATTTGTAACTAAAGATTTTGAATCTTTAGTGCCTAAAAATACAAAAGCACTTATATGTGAAGCTCCATATATAGAACTAGCAAAAGCTTCAAAACTTTTTGCACCAAAACTTATAGAAACAGAAGGTCTTGATGCAAAAATAGGTAAAAATACTGTGATTCAAGAAAATGTACATTTAGGAAAGAATGTAATAATTGGAGATAATTGTACAATAATGGCAGGATGTTTTATAGGTGATAATGTAACATTAGGTGATAATGTAACATTATATGCAAATGTAAGTATTTATAGAGATTGTATTTTAGGCAGTGATGTTATGATTCATAGTGGAACAGTTATTGGAAGTGATGGTTTTGGATTTGCTCCAACAAAAGATGGAAAATATATTAAAATATATCAAAATGGAAATGTAAAAATTGGAAATGATGTTGAAATTGGTTCAAATACATCAATAGATAGAGCTGCATTTTCAAGTACTATTATTGAAGATGGTGCAAGAATAGATAATCTTGTACATATAGCACATAATTGTATAATTGGAAAAGGTTGTATTATCACAGGTCAATGTGGATTTGCTGGTTCTTCAGTTTTAAAAGAGTATGTAGTAGTAGGCGCACAAAGTGGAGTTGCTGGACATCTTGAAATTGCACCATTTACAACAATTAGTGCAAAAAGTGGTGTTACTAAAACTATTAGTGAACCTAAAAAACAGTGGGCAGGTTTTCCTTTGATGGAACATAGAACTTGGCTAAGATTGCAAGGTAAAATTGCAAAACTACTAAAAAAGGATAAGTAATAAAATCAAAAGTTATTTCATTTATATTAGCATTTATACTAATATATTTTTCATTTTCTATATTTGTATCTGATAAGCAAATTGTAGGATTAGTAGGTTCTACAGTTGCAACTTATTCACATAAATATATTGGGTATATTTCATATATTTATTTACTTGTATTATTATATCCATTATATAAAGTAACAGTAAATCAAAACAACAATAAAAAACAACTAATATTCAAATCTTTATATTATTTATTTATTTTTATTATTCTTCTTATTTTACAAGCACTTATAATAGACAATGAATATAAAGGTGAAATAGGTTACTTAATAATTGATTCTATATCTCCATATATTGGACTTGCAGGTATTTGGATATTTACTATTATTTCATTTGCTACTTGGCTTTATGTATCATTTATAGAAAAAAATAACTTTGAAGATATGTTTAATTTTAATATAAAATTACCTAAAAATATCTTACCAGCAAAAAAGCCAAAAGTAGTAAAATCTACTAAAAAAGAAAATATAAAAGTACAAGAAAAAGTAGTTGTAAAAGAAGTAGGTAATGTTGCTGAAATAATAATAGTAGATGAAAAACCTACAAATGAAACTATAATTGAAGAAATAAAAGAACCAGTATCTGAACCTATAATTGAACAAAAAGAAGAACCTAAAGAAGAAAATATTAGTGCTAGTGAAGATAAAAAAGATGAACTAAGTGAAGATTTTTCATCTATTATAGTTGAAGAGCTAGAAGAAAATAAAAAACTATTAGAAGATATAGAAGTAGGTGAGGTTGAAAAACCAAAAGATTTTAAACTTCCTCGTACAGATTTTTTTGCAATGCCACCAAAGAAAAAGAAAAATAAAGTAAATGAACATTTAATAGATCAAAAAATAAAAGATTTACTTGATAAATTAAAACAATTTAAAATTGAAGGTGATGTAATAAGAACATATACAGGACCTGTTGTTACTACATTTGAATTTAGACCAGCAGCAAATGTAAAAGTATCTAAAATATTAAATCTTCAAGATGATTTAGCAATGGCACTTATGGCTACAACTATTAGAATACAAGCTCCAATTCCAGGAAAAGATGTAGTTGGTATAGAAGTGCCAAATGAAGAGCTAGAAACTATATATCTTAGAGAAATATTAGAAAGTGATATATTCCAAAACTCATCATCACCACTTACAATGATACTTGGAAAAGATATAGTTGGACAACCATTTATAACAGATCTTAAAAAACTACCACACCTTTTAATAGCAGGGACTACTGGAAGTGGAAAATCTGTAGGTATCAATTCTATGATACTTTCACTTTTATATAAAAACTCACCAGATAATCTAAAATTAATTATGATTGATCCAAAAATGCTTGAGTTTTCAATGTACAATGATATTCCACATCTTTTAACTCCAGTTATTACAAAACCTATGGAAGCTATAAATGCTTTAGCAAATATGGTAAAAGAGATGGAAAAACGATATACAATGATGGCAGATACAAGAACGAAAAATATAGAAAACTATAATGAAAAAGCAAGAGCAAATGGATATGATGAGTTCCCTTATATTGTTATAATTATTGATGAGTTAGCTGACCTTATGATGACAAGTGGAAAAGAGGTTGAGTTAAGTGTAGCTAGACTTGCACAAATGGCAAGAGCTAGTGGAATACACTTAATTGTAGCAACTCAAAGACCATCAGTTGATGTAGTAACTGGTCTTATTAAAGCAAATCTTCCTAGTAGAATATCTTATAAAGTAGGACAAAAAATAGATTCAAAAATTATCCTTGATGCAATGGGAGCAGAATCATTACTTGGTCGTGGAGATATGTTATTTACACCTCCTGGTATGTCTTCACTTGTAAGAGTTCATGCTCCTTGGAGTACTGAAGATGAAATAGACAAAGTTGTAAATTTCCTAAAAGAGCAAAGGGAAGTTCAATACGATATGAGTTTTGTAAAAGAAAAAACTGATACTGACTTAACAGAATTAAGTACAGATATTGGTGATTTAGATCCATTATTTGAACAAGCAAAATTAATAGTAATACAAGACCAAAAATCTTCAATATCATATATTCAAAGAAGATTAAAAATAGGTTACAATAGAGCTGCTACAATTGTAGAACAACTTGAAGCTACAGGAATATTAAGTGCAGCTAATAGTAAAGGTAATAGAGAAATACTTGTATAAAAGATACAAGTTAGAAAATTGCACATATTTTATATAATAAATCCATAAAAAAAACTTAAATAAATAAGTTTTTTTTATAATTCTACTTATTAGTACAAATTTCAAAATTTGTACCTTATTTTCTTGACAAATTCTTCTTAAAAATAGTACAATTATTTATTACCTAATAAGGTAATTACAATATAAGGAGTATATTATGAATACAAGTATAGTAGGAAGACATATAACATTAAGTGATGAATTAAAAAGCCATGTAGAATCTACAATTGAGACTTTTAAAAAATATAATTTAGATATAATATCAGTTAATGCAATCATATCACAAGAAGAAAAAAATGGTAAACATATTATGACATTTGAGTATGTTTTAAATGTTGCACATCAAGATACTATTGTGGTAAAACAAAAAGATAAAGACTTACATAATGCAATTGATATTGCTACAGATAGAGTTTGTAAAGTTTTAAGAAGACATGCAGACAAAATCAAAGCACACGATGCTACAAAATTTACAGAAGTTGTTATATCAGAAGAAGAAGATATGATAGCAAAAGAGTTAGAAAAACTTGAAAATGAAATAGTACCAGTTAAGTTAGCTTCATATAAACCAATGGATATAGAAGATGCACTAAACGAACTAAAAGAAGATGGTGGTGTATTTAAAGTATTCTATGATATGGATGATAATATGAGAGTATTATATAAAATGAAAGATGGAATTAAATTTGGTTTATACTAAAATATATGCTTAAATTAGATACAATTAGGTGTGATTTTTTAATCACACCTTTTTTTATATAAAAAGAGTAAAATAAAAGGATAAGATGTGAATATAGATAAGGTAATATCAGGATTTTTTATAATTCTTGCAATGACATTAAATTTTGGATTTTTTTATGGAGATCTTACAAATATAGAAGTTCATAGTAAATATGAATTATTTGCAGCAATTGTTGTTAATCTAATAGCTACAATTTTAAAACTTGGTGATAAAACACAAATTGGTTCAGTACTTCTTGCTACATCTTTAGTTGCTGTTATTCAATTGATTACAGCAGCTACTATATGGACAATGGGTATTTATGTATATACTTTAGATACAGGTATTGTTTCATTGATTATTTCCCTTTCAGGTGGAGCATTAGCAGCAAATATAATCTCTGTAATATTATATGTTGGTGAAACATTAAAATCAAAAAGATAAAAATTTATGAAAAATAGTGCATTATGGATAGTATTACATAGAATGAGAGCACCATTATTGGTGCTTATTGCTACATATACTATTTCTATTATTGGATTGCTATTAATAGATGGTGTAGATGATGCTGGAAATGTATATCATATGAATATATTTGATTCCTTTTATATAGTAACATATACAGCTACTACTATTGGATTTGGAGAGTTACCATATACATTTACATATGCTCAAAGAATATGGATGTCTATGATTATATATGCAACAGTTATGGGATGGTTTTATTCTCTAGGAACACTAGTTACACTACTACAAGATAAGCTTTTATTAGCACAACTTGCACAAAATAGATTTGAAAAGCAAGTAAGAAATTTAAATCAACATTTTTTGATTATTTTAGGATATAACTATATCACAAGTGAGATAATCAAAAAGTCAAATGAAGAAGGTGTAAGAGTTGTAGTAATAGAACAAGATGAAAATAAAATAAATGAATTGAATCTTGAAAATTATACACCTTCAGTACCTACACTACAAGCAGATGTTCATGATGCAAAAGCTTTAGAAAAAGCTGGTATAAATTCACCATATTGTAAAGCTGTAATTGCACTTTTTGCAAATGATGAATTAAATCTTCGTGTAGCACTAACTACAAAACTTTTAAATCCAAATGTAAAATTAGCAGTAAAATCTACAACTCATTCCCATGCAGAAGATTTACTTGACTTGGGTGCAGATGTTGTTGAAAATCCATTTGCATTGATTGCAGAACAAATTGATATGGCACTAAATAAACCTAATATGAAAGTTCTTCAAAGATGGTTATATGGTATAGATGTATTAAAGCTTGGAGTAGAAAGACTACCTACAGGTAAATATATTGTTTGTGGATATGGAAGAATGGGAAAAATTCTAATGAATACTCTAGCTAAAAACAATATAGAAGCTGTCGTAATAGAACCTAAAAAGAAAACTCTAAGAGGTATGAGTTCTGATATGAGAGAAAAAATCATAATTGGAAGTGCAGATGATAAAGAATTATTAAGACAAGCAGGAATAAAAGAAGCAAGTGTTATTATTGCAGCAACAGATAATGATACACAAAACTTATCTATACTTACAAGTGCTAAAAAACTAAATCCAGATATATTTACAATAGCAAGAGAAAATGAAGTAGAAGATTTATCAGTATTTGACAATGCTAAAATAGATTTAGTATTTATTCCAGCAAGAGTACTTATAAATAAAACTACAAATTACCTTATTGCTCCTTATGCAAGTGATTTTTTAGATATAGCAAGAGAACATTCTGATCATTTCTTTTCTAAAAAAATAGTAGAGCGAATATATAATAAAATAGGTGAAAATCCAAAAACATTTGGATTAAAAATTATAGAAGAAAAAGCATATGCTATATATAGAAATATAAAATATAAAAATGCGAAAATTGAATTATCTATATTTACAAAATCTCTTCATAACAGAGAAGAACAAAATAATATTATACCTCTTTTATTAACAAGAGGTAAAGAAAGATTTTTACTTCCAGATGGCGATATGCAGATTAGATTAGGTGATAAGATATTATTTGCTTGTGATGAAGAAGCTTATGATGATGCTATATTAATTGCAAATAATAAATATGAATTTCACTATGCTTATACAGGTGAAGAAAAAAATACATTAAGAAGGTTAATAAAATGGAAAAGTTAATAATAATAGCAGGTCCTTGTGTAATAGAAAGTGAAGATGTTGTATTAAAAATAGCAGAACAACTTAGCTTTTTACAAGAAGATGAAAGAATAGAGTTTTATTTTAAAGCTAGTTTTGATAAAGCAAATAGAACATCTTTAGATAGTTTTAGAGGGCCAGGATTACAAGATGGTTTAAAAGTTTTACAAAAAGTAAAAGATAAATTTGGATACAAAGTTTTAACTGATGTTCATGAATCAACTCAAGTACAAGAAGTAGCAAAAGTTGTAGATGTTCTTCAAATACCTGCTTTTTTATGTCGTCAAACTGATTTATTAGTAGAGTGTGCAAAAACAAACTGTATTGTAAATATTAAAAAAGGACAATTTTTAGCAAGTGAATCTATGCAACATCCTGTTAAAAAAGTACTTAAAACAAGAGGTGTAGATGATATATCTTATGATGTTTCAAAACAAAATAATGTTTGGCTTTGTGAAAGAGGAAATATTTTTGGATATGGGTCATTAATAGTAGATTATAAAAATCTTATATCTATGAGAAACTATGCTCCTGTTATATTTGATGCAACACATTCAGCGCAAGTTCCTAGTTCTGGAAGTACAACTGGTGGAAATGCTGCAATAGTTCCAAGTCTGGCAAGAGCAGCAGCTGCTGTTGGAGTTGATGGCTTTTTCTTTGAAACACATTTTGATCCAAGTATTGCACTTAGCGATGGACCAAATATGTTAAATATTCAAGACCTTAAAAAAACAATAAAACAAATATTTGCAATTAAGGATGCATTAAAATAGATGGAAGTTAGTATATTTGCTTTAGAAAAATTGATGCAAGAAAATAAGGAGTTGATTGCTAATTGTAGTAAGCAACTTCAAGATATAAATAATGAAAAAATAAAAGTATCAGCATTAAAAAGAGCTTCTATTGAAAATACACTAGAAGAAGCAACTACAGCATATAGTACATATAAACAAATGTATGATGAGATTCCAAAAGAAGAAAAAGATAAATATAAAGAGCTTGTAAGAGTACAAGAAGCCTTAGCAAAACAAACATATTATAAAATGCAAAAAATAAGGCTAAAAAGAAATAAAAATATTACAAGAGATCAAAGACTTGAAGCTATGATGATAATAGATGAGCTTCCAGAAGATATAAACTTTGATGATAAAGAGCTTTTAGAAATATCTCAAATAGTAATACGAAATAATATTAGAAATGTAAGTGAATTAGAAAAAGAGTTGTTAGAAATAAAAAATGAATTTAATTCTAAAATAAACTCTTTACCTGATGGAAAAGATTTAAAACATTTTAAATTTTTAGATACATATATTCCTATTATTATTTTACATTTTTCATCTTTAGTAAAAAGTATTCAAGATGAAGTACAAGAGCATAATGAAACAAATGAAGATAAAATAAAGTTTTTAGGACTACCAAAGTATGAAGATTGGTGGATTGAAGAATTATTTGTAAATCACCAAGCATATTTTGCACTTTACAAATGGAAAGATATAATAAAAAACTTATGTTTAAATATGCAACAAAAAATTATATGGAATAAAATATTTACTAATTGGCTTATGATAAAAAAAATATTAAATTCTAAAGATGAAAATGGATATGACTATGCTTTTATTTTTGATGAAATGATAGAAAAATATGCTCAACTTGAAGAAGAACTAGATACTACAAATCTTGAATCTATGGAAGAGATTATTAAAAATATTACAAGTAAAGAAGACTTTACTCAAAATAAATTTGCTCATGAAATCAAAACTACTTATAGCCAATGGAAAAAACAAAAACAAAGTAAAAATTAGCTATAATCACTATATATTAAAAGAATAAAAGGAACAATATGAATATTATAGAAGGTAATTTAAAGCTAAATGGAAATGAAAAAATAGCTATTATCAATGGAAGATTTAATCATATTATAACAGATAGATTAGTAGAAGGTGCACAAGATGCATTTAAAAGACATGGTGGAAATGACGACAACCTTGACCTTATTTTAGTACCTGGTGCATTTGAAATACCATTTGCGCTTAAAAAAGCACTTGAGTCTAAAAAGTATGATGCTATTTGTTGTGTGGGTGCTGTTATTAGAGGTGCTACACCACATTTTGATTATATTAGTGCTGAAGCTACAAAAGGTATTGCTAGTGCTACTATGGATGCTGGTATTCCAGTATCAAATGGTGTTTTAACTACAAATAGTATCGAACAAGCAATTGAGAGAGCTGGAAGCAAAGTAGGAAACAAAGGTGCTGAAGCTATGGTAACTATTATAGAAATGCTTGATCTTTATAAAGAGATGGATAAATAATGGCTACTAGAACACAAGCAAGAGAATCAGTTGTAGGTTTACTTTATGCTTATGACTTAGGAAATACTGAGATTGCTAAATTTTCAGATATTGTACTTGAAGATAAAAAAATAAGAAATAAACAAAAAGAATTTGCAAATGGATTATTTACAGGTACAATGGAAAATCTTGAAGCTATAGATACTATACTTTCTGAACATTTACAACAAAGAGATATAAATGAAGTAGGAAGAGTTGAAAAAGCTATTTTAAGACTTTCAATTTATGAAATTTCATTTTCAAAACTTGATAAAGCTATTGTAATAAATGAAGCAATTGAATTAGCAAAAAGATTAGCTAGTGATAATGCTCCTAAATTTATAAATGGATTATTGGATAGTATATAATGAAACTTTGTGTTGCTTTAGATAATCCAAGTTCTAAAGAAAATTTAGAACTTGCACGAAAAATAAAAGACTTTGATGTATGGTTAAAAGTTGGTTTTAGAGCATATATAAGAGATGGAAAAGATTTCATAAATGAACTAAAATCTATAAATCCTAATTTTAAAATATTTTTAGATTTAAAATTATATGATATACCAAATACTATGGCAGATGCTTCTGAAGAAATAGCAAAATTAGGTGTGGATATGTTCAATGTTCATGCTTCATCTGGTAAAGAGGCTATGAGTACTGTTATGAATAGAATTAAAGATATTCCAAATAGACCAATAGTTATAGCTGTAACTGCACTTACAAGCTTTACAAATGAAGCATTTACTGAAGTTTATAATCAAGACTTAGCTAGTAAAGCTACACAATTTGCAAAAGATACATACGAATCAGGTATGGATGGTGTTGTGTGTAGTGCTTTTGAAAGTTTTGATATTAAAAACAATACTTCAAAAGAGTTTATTACTCTTACTCCTGGTATTAGACCATTTGGTGAAGATGCTGGTGATCAAAAAAGAGTTGCTGATTTAAATCTAGCAAAAAAAGAGTTAGTAGATTTTATAGTTGTAGGACGACCTATATATAAATCTCAAGATCCAGCTAGTGTAGTTAAAAAGATTTTAGAAAATATATAATCTTTTTCTTACTTTTCTAGTATTTAAGCTGAAATTTACATAAGCTTGTGTATAATTTCGGCACTTAAACAAAGGACGAGTGGGTGAGTGGCTGAAACCACACCCCTGCTAAGGGTGCGTATCCTCACGGGTACCGAGAGTTCGAATCTCTCCTCGTCCGCCACTTATAAAACAATCAATATAACAAATCTTTTTTAATATTTACCTAAAATAAATTATTTAATTCTTGTAATTAAGCATTACTTAGATATAATGGTCAAAATTAAAGGAAATATAATGTCAACATTAGTAAATGGAACTGTTAAATGGTTCAATAGTGAAAAAGGTTTCGGTTTTATCGAACAACAAGATGGTGGAAAAGATGTATTTGTTCATTTCAGACAAGTAAATAACACAAATGGTGGTAGAGTTGAGTTAGCAGATGGTCAAGCTGTAACTTTCGAACTAGGTGAAGGTCAAAAAGGTCCAGAAGCCAAAAATGTAACTGCTGTATAATAAATATAGCAAAAAAAAGATTATTTATTACATAGTAAATAATCTTTATTCTTTCAATCTTAAATCTCACATAAATAAATAATACAAACTACATAAAATCAAATACTATAATTATATTTTAGCTATAATAGAGTATGAAACAAAAAAATCTAAATATTATTTTACTGCTTATATTTATTATTTCAGTTGTAATTATGTACAACATAATAAACTATACTACAAATAAAAAAATAGAACATTTAAAATATCAAAAATACTCAGTTACTGCTAGTAAAATGAGAGAAGATTTTGAAGTTTTAATAGAAGAAAAACAAAAAGCTACACTTGCTATTGCTTTATTGTTAGCAAAAAATGATTCAATTAAAAATGCACTTATAAATAATAAGTACTCAAATATAGACTTAAAAGTTTATTCTGGAATATTAAAAGAACATTCAGATTATAAAAATATATGGTTTCAAATAGTAGATAGATATGGGAAAAGTGTATCAAGAAGTTGGACATCTAAAAAAGGTGATTATGTACTAGATGCTAGAATAGATTTAGTTAAAGTCTTAAAAGAAAAGGTTGTATTAAATAATATAAGTGTTGGTAAATTTGATTTAACTTTTAAATCAACTGTTCCAATACTAGATAATTCAGAAATAATAGGTATTTTTGAAGCTATTACTCATTTTAATTCTATTACTAAAAGCTTATTACAAAAAAAAGTAGATATTGCTATCTTAGTAGATAAAAAGTATAAAAAGCAACTATTACATCCATTTAGTAAGATATTTATTGAAGATTACTATGTAGCAAATAAAAATGCAAATAAAAAATTGTTAAATATAATCAAAGATAAAAAAGTTGAATTTTTTAAAGATATGAATAAGTCATATTATATAGATGAAAAATCTCAACAATTAATTACTGTATCAAAGTTATATGATGTTAATAATAACCCTATGAGTTATGCTGTATTATTTAAATCATTAAAAAATATTAATATTTCTAAAATAAATCAGCTAAAAACAAATATGACTTTTTATATTATTATGTTTATACTTATTTTTGCTGTTATTATTTATTATTTTGCTAGTAAAAAATATCACAAATATTTAAAAGATGAACACAATAGAATAAAAACTATACTAGATACTCAACCTGATATTATGGTTATTACAAATGGAGATAAGTTAATAGATGCTAACAAACAGTTTTTTAACTTTTTTGATGAATATAAGAGTTTAGATAAATTTGTAAAAAAACATAATTGTATTTGTGATTTATTTGAAGAGTTTGAAGAAGAACACTATATAAAAGATAAAATAATAGATAATGAGATTTGGATTGATTATATTGTAAACAATAATACAAAACCACATAAAGTTGCTATTAAAAAAGATGGAGTACTAGAGCATTTTATTGTAAAAGCATCTCAAATTAATATTGGAAATGATGATAATGAAAAATTTATTGTTATTGTTTTAATTAATATTACAAATGAAATTAAAGTACAAGAAGAGATTGAACATAAAAATAAACTAATTTTAGAACAATCAAAAATGGTATCTATGGGAGAGATGATAGGAAATATTGCTCATCAATGGAGACAGCCATTGTCTGTAATAACAACAGCAGCAACTGGTATGCAAATGGAAAAAGAATTTGGAATATTAAGTGATGAAAAGTTTATTAAAACATGTGAATTAATAAATAAAAATGCACAATATTTATCAAAAACAATAGATGATTTTAAAAACTTTATAAAAGGTGATAAAACTAAAAAACTATATAATTTAAATGAAAATATAAATAGCTTTTTACATCTAGTGGAGGCATCATCTAAAAATAATAATATAAGTGTAATATTAGATTTAAATGAAAGTATAAATATTGATGGTTATGAAAATGAATTAACACAATGTTTAATAAATATTTTCAATAATGCAAAAGATGCATTAAATGAACATGATATAGAAGAAAAATATATATTTATAACTACAAAATTAGATGAAAATAATAAAAATGCAATAATAGAAATTAAAGATAATGCTGGTGGAATACCAAATGATATTTTACCTAAAATATTTGAAGCATATTTTACTACAAAACATCAATCTCAAGGTACAGGTCTTGGATTGAATATGACATATAAATTAATTACAGAAGGTATGAATGGTACAATAGAAGCTGTAAATACTACATATTTGTATAAAAATAAGAAATATAGTGGTGCAATGTTTATAATTACCCTACCTCTTTCTTAAGCTTTTATTTAATATTTGATATAATATATTATATGTAATAAAGATTAAGTATTATAAACAAATAATATTATTTAAAAGATAATATATTAGGATAAAAATTAGTGTTTAAATTAAATGAAAAAAATATAGGACAGTTTAATCTTATATCTACTTTACTTATATTAGTAATATTTGCTGTAAGTATTAGTTTTATGAGTTATAAATCTAAAATAAGTGATTTTGAAATACTAAAAACAGAAATCAAAAATAAATTTATAGAAGATAAAAAACAAGAGATTAAAAGTAGAGTAGAATCTACAAATCAGCTAATAAAAGAACATGTAAAAGAATCATATAAAGTACTAAAAGAAACAATAAGATATAGAGTTGTAAATTCATATAATATTGCATATAAAATATATAAAGAAAATAAAGATATAAAATCTAAAGATGAGATTATAAATATAATCAAAGAAACACTAAGACCAATAAGATTCAATGAAGGACTTGGATATATATTTATGACAAGTTTAGATGGCAAAGAGATACTATTTCCTGTTGCTAGAAATATAGAAGGACAAAATGTACTTGAATTACAAGATAAAAAAGGTAATTTTGTAATAAAAGAAGAGATAAAAATAGTAAAAGAAAAAGGCAAGGGGTATATTACTGATTTTTGGACTAAACCAAATGCAAAAGATAAAGATATGGTTTATCCAAAACTAACTTATATAAAAGGATTAAGAGAACTAAATCTTTATATAGGAGCAGGTAGTTATATAGATGAAGCTAATAAACAAAATAAAATTTATATTCAAAATCTAGTAACTCAACTAAATAAACAAAAAAAAGATGAATATATCATAATATCTGAATTATTAGATATAAATGGTGGAGATAAATTTGCAAAAATAATAGTTCATCCTACATTAAAAGCTGGTACAGTAATCTCAGATGCAAAAAAAGATTTAAGTGGAAAACAATATAGAAAAGAGTACTTAAAAGGATTAAGAACAAATGGAAGTATTTGTTTAAATTATTCATATTATAATCCAAAAATAAATAAAGAGATGTCAAAAATATCTTATTTTGTATTAAATAAAGAGTGGAATTGGATAATTGCTACAGGATTTTATGATGATATTTTAGATGAAGAGATAAACAAATGGCAAGAACATTTAAATGAACTAATTAAAGATAATATTTATCAACATATTACATTGCTTATTATATTTATCTTGATATTATTAGTTGTTATTTATGTTATTAGTAATTTTACAAAAAAAGCATTTGAAAAATATAAATACAATGTAAAAGTAAAAGAAAATGAATTAAAAGAGTTTAATAAAAATCTACAAAAAAAGATAAAACAAGAAGTTAAAAAAAATATAGATGCTCAAAAACAATTATCAAGATCAGAAAAACTAGCAGCAATGGGTGAGATGATAGGAAATATTGCTCACCAATGGAGACAACCTTTATCTGTTATTACTACAGCAGCAACTGGTCTTGAAATGAGAAAAGATAATAATATATTATGTGATGAGGATATCACTCATACTTGTGATACTATAAATAAAAATGCACAATATTTATCAAAAACAATTGATGATTTTAAAAACTTCATAAAAGGTGAGAGAAAAAAAGCTCAATTTAAAATAGAAGATACTATACATAGTTTTTTAAATTTAGTTGATGGATCGTATAAAAATAATAATATTAATATTATATTGTCTTTACAAAAAGATATTGTTATTGATGGATATGAAAATGAATTGATACAATGTTTTATAAATATTTACAATAATGCAAAAGATGCCCTTATTGAAAATAATATTGAAAATAAAATGATATTTATTACAACAATAGAAGAAGAAAAATCTGTAATTATAAAAATAAAAGATAATGCAGGTGGAATACCAGAATCTATAATATCAAAAGTATTTGAACCATACTTTACAACAAAACATAAATCAAAAGGTACAGGCCTTGGATTAAATATGTCATACAAGCTTATAACTCAAGGTATGGATGGTACTATAGTAGTATATAATAGAACATTTACTTTTGAAGATAATACTTATAGTGGAGCAGAATTTATAATTCAACTTCCAAAAAAATAAATATAAAAAGCAAAATATATAGTAAATATACAAATAAATTAAAAGAACAAGCAATTGAACTTATAAATAATAAACAAAAAGAAACATTAGCCTTAGCACTTGTTTTATCAAAAGACAAATACATAATAGAATCGTTACGACAGCACAAGCATAAAAATATTAATCTATCTGAAATAACAGAATCATTAAATATCTTTAAAAGTTTTAAAAATATTTGGTTCCATATTATTGATAAAAATAGAAATAGTTTTTATAGAAGTTGGATTAATAAAAATGGTGATAATATTTTACATATTAGAAAAGATATTAGAAAGATCTTTAAAAATAAAAAAATTATTTCTACTATAAGTGTGGGTAAATTTGATATTACTTTTAAGAGTATTGTACCAATATATGATGAAGATGAATCATTTCTTGGACTCTTTGAAATAATCACTCATTTTAATTCAATTGCAAAAGCATTAGAAAAAAATAATGTAGATGTATTAGTACTAGCAAATAAAAAATATAAAAAACAATTAACAAATTCAATCACAAAAATATTTATTGATGATTATTATGTTGCAAACTTAAATGCTAGTAAATCTTTAATTGGAATTTTAAAAGATTTAAAAGTTGATACTATAATCAATAATAAAAGTTACTATATAGATGAAAAAAATAAAATATTTATAACAAAATATAAAATACATTCTAATATAGATAGTGATTTGGGATATATTATAATTATGAAAAACTTAGATAATTTTGATTTAAGTAATATTTTAAGTATTAAAAAGAATATATTTCTTATTACTTTAGTGATAATATTTTTGATTATTTCTATTGGTTATTATTTAATAAATAAAGATTATAAAAAAGATTTAAATAAAAAGCTAATAAATACAAATCAAGAAAAAGAGATGTTAGATTCTATTTTATCTGCTCAACCATACATAATATTGTTGATTTATGATAATAAAATTGATTATGTAAATAATAAGTTTTTTGAATTTTTTAATTAATATAAAAATTTAGAAGAATTTAAAATAGAACATCAATGTATTTGTGATTTTTTTATCAGATCAGAAGATAATGATGACTTATATATAACAAAGACAGATGATTGGTTAACTAAAATTAGTAAAAATACTGAATATAAAGTAATAATGTCAAATAATAATATTGAAAGAGAATTTGCAATCAATGTAACTAATCCAAATATGGATTTTATAGAAACTTCATTTACAATTTTAACATTAGTAGATATTACAGATATTAGAGATAAAGATAAATTATTATTTGAGCAATCAAAACTAGCTTCTATGGGAGATATGATTGGAAATATTTCTCATCAGTGGAGACAGCCATTATCTGTAATATCAACAATAGCAACAGGTATGAAAATGCAAAAAGAGTTTGGTATCTTAAATGATGAGAAGTTTTATAAAAATTGTGACACAATAAACACACAAGCACAATATTTATCTAAAACAATAGATGATTTTAAAGATTTTATTAAAGGTGATAGAGAAAAAAGTTTATTTACTTTAAAAGATACAATTAATAGTTTTTAAATTTAGTAAATGGAACAATTGTAAATAATCATATAGATATAATATTAGAGTTAAAAGAAGATATTGAACTTGATGGTTATAGTAATGAACTAGAATAATGTTTAATAAATATATTTAATAATGCAAAAGATGCTTTAAATGAAAGAAATATTAACAATAAGTATATATTTATTACAACAATGCAAAGTACTAGTAAAACTATAATAAAAATAAAAGATAATGCAGGTGGAGTACCAAATAATATTTTACCTAAAATATTTGAACCATATTTTACAACAAAACATAAAAGTGTAGGAACAGGACTTGGATTACATATGACATATAATCTTATTGTAGATGGTATGAAAGGTAAAATTAAAGCAACTAATGTAAATTATAGTTACAAAAATGAAAACTATAAAGGTGCAGAATTTACAATAATTTTGCCAAATAAATAAAGTTTATATGTTATGAGAACAATAGGGCTTCTAGGTGCTGTATCAATTGGAATAGGTGGTATGGTTGGTGGAGGTATTTTTGCTGTACTTGGAGAAGCTACCATCTTTATGTACTTGAGTAACAGCACGAGATATTAGAAAATCATCTCTTTTGATAATAAGTGGAAATTCTGTACCACTGATTGGTAAGTTATTTGCAATATCAATTCCTAAATAATGTATATAAATTTCTAGAGGCGTTTTATTGTCTATTTTATAACACGATTATCTTCAACTTCATTTACAGTTAATTCAAGTCCAATCTGAGACCAGTTATAGCTAAAATCATTATGTACATATAAGTTTTCATTTTGCAATGATATAGCAACTGCACCATTTGATATAATCTCATCTTTTGTAAATACATATGTTAATGTTGTTAGATTATCGTGTGATGCAATACCACCTGATATTATTATCTTTTCATTTATTGAGTTTATACCATTTAGATATTTTTCTCCTGAAGTATTGTAACAAGTAGCAAAACTAATAATCACTTTAGAATCTTTATTTTGATAATATAAATTGTAATTTGTCATGTTACAATTTTACACTTTTACTGCTTAAAATGTTCTATAAATTATTAACTTTCTGAAATTTAGCTTATAATTAATTTTAAATTAAAAAAATAAGTGTTTGTTACATTAGAGTTACTTTGGTAATATATAATATCAAAATTAATATTTTTATTAAAGGAGAAAAAATGAAAAGATTATTAGCATTAACATTATTAGGTGCAGTTAGCACAAGTTTATTTGCAGGATCAGCACCAAAAGAATATCCAGCAGGTCCAGTTGGAGAAATAGTTAAATTAGGTGAACAAATAGCTTTACATACAAGTACACATCCATTAACAAAAGATTTAGTTGGAAATAAATTAGCTTGTGTAAATTGTCACTTAAAAGGTGAAGATGGTAAACCAGGTACTGCAGAAGGTCAAATTAGTAATTGGTTAGATACTGCTACAAGTTTCCCTGCATGGTCAAAAAGAGAAAAATCTGTGCAAACACTTCAAGATAGATCGAATAACTGTTTTATGAGAAGTATGAATGGTAAAAGACCTATAATTGATACAGAAGCTTCAGTTGCAATAGCTGCATATATCACTTGGTTATCAGAAGGTAAAGTGATGAAAATGAATGCTAAAGGACCTTGGGGACCAAGTAATACAAAAATGTATCCAAAAAATGTAAAAAAATTCAAAAAGATACAGAAAAAAGCAACTCATGAAAATTATGTGAATGGTAAGAAATTATTTGCTAGTAAATGTGCTGCATGTCATGGACAAAATGGACAAGGTATGGGTACATTCCCACCATTATGGGGTAAAAATAGTAAAGGTGAATGGTTATCATATAACACAGGTGCAGGTATGAGTAAACTTGATAAAGCAGCAGCTTGGGTACAATCAAATATGCCATTAGGACAAGGTGGAAGTTTAAGCAATCAAGATACAGCTGATATTGTTTTATTTATGAATGCACAAGAAAGAGCTGATTTTGATTTACAAAAAGGTTTATTACCAAAAGAACAAATGGGATACTATAACTCAAATGTTCATAAAGAAATACATAATGTTAGATCAAACTTTAAAGCATTAGGTTTAGATGTAGATAAAATAAGAGGAGATCATAAAATAAAATAGTTTTATGATAAATTCAAGAGATATTTACATATCTCTTGGGTATAATATGAAATGAACAAAATCTACTTAGTCTTTGTTACTTTACTAATATTAATACTATTTTTTATAGTGTTATCTTATAATATATACTCAAAGTCATATAAAGATGAAAAAACAAATGATTATATATATAAAAATATTGAACTATTTAATGAAAACTTGGAAATAGAAAAGAAATATGCTCTATCTTTATCTAAGATAATTTCGCAAAATAATATATTAAAAAACTCACTAATCACAAACAATCAACAAAAAGCCTTAGTAGAATTAAAAAAGATTACAAAAAGTCTTGAAAATATTGATATTCAAGTACATACTAAAAACTTAGAAGCATTTGCAAGAACATGGGATAAAGGTAACTATAAAGGCAAAAAGTTAGGTTTATTTAGAAAAGGTTTAGTAATAGTTAAAAAATCAAAAGAACCACTAGTATCAATAGAATTGGGTAAAAGATTAAATATAAAAGCAATTTCACCAATGTTGGATGAAAATAATAATTTTAGTGGTTCTATTGAAGTTATTGTTGATTTTAAAAATATAAAACAAAGACTTAAAAAATTTAATATTTCTATGATGATGTTATTGGATAAAGAGTTTATCAATATAGCAGTTGATTTAAAAAAGCATAAAATAATTGAAAGATATTATATTATAGATGATATTTATAATCAAGATTTAGTAAATAAGTTAAATAAAAATTCTAAAATATTAGAAAAAAAAGAGCTTTATAATATTGTAGATAATAAGATATTAGTAATATTGCCAATGAACAGTATTGGATTAAAAAATATTGGTATTATTATATTGCAAATGGATGGAAAAAATAGACAATTTAATTCATCAGATAATTTATTAAATATTTATTATGATAATGATACATATATATTTAATAAAAATAAAAAGAGAGAAGTGATTATAAAATGAAAATATTACTACTAGAAGATGATTATTTATATAAAATAACAATAAAAGATTTTTTAGAAGAATTTAACTATGAAGTAGATGACTTTGAAAACGGTAAAGAAGCTCTAAATGCAATATATGATAATCATTATTCTTTGTTGCTTTTAGATATAAGAGTACCTGATATAGATGGATATGAAATACTAAAAGATATAAGAGAAAACAATATAAATACACCTGTAATTATACTCACATCATTAACAGATATAAATAATCTAAGTTTAGGATATGAGCTTGGCTGTAGTGATTATTTGAAAAAGCCATTTGAACTAAAAGAGTTGAAATATAGAATAGATTATATTATAAAAACACATTGTTTTAAGTCAAATGATGAGATTATTAATATAGATGATAATTATAGTTTTAATATAAAAAACCAACAACTTATAAAAAATAATGAGCTTATTGATTTGAGTAATACTGAACTTAAATTAGTATCGTATTTAATACAAAATTTGGGTATTTACATATCAATAGATGGATTACTGACAAATGTATGGGAAGACAAAGACATAACATATGCAGATATTAGAATGTGTGTTAATAGAATAAGACAAAAATCTCATAAAGAATTTATATTAAACAAAAAAATGGTAGGTTATAAGATTGGTAAATAAAAAAGATATAGGATTAAAGTATATATTTTTGCAAGTAATTATACTTGTATTAATTGCTACTATTCCTATGTATTTTTATGTAAATAGTGAAATAAAAAATAAAATATTACAAGATAATATTCAATTAGAACAATATGCAAAAAAAGTTGCATATAAGATTTATAAATTTTCAAATTCTAATGATAAAGAGTTTTATTTTCCACGATCAAATATTTTTAAAAGTGCAATATATGATAAAAATTATAAAGAGATATTTTCACTTTTAGATAAACAAAATAACAGATATTATAAATATTATTTAAAACCAAATGTATTAGGTGCAAATTATTTAGTAGTATCTAAAAAAATATCTTATTCAAAGATTATACTAAATTCACTTATTATATTAATAGTAATTGTTTTTCTAGTATTTTTATCAAGCTTTTTTATTATTCAACAAGTAAGTTTATCTTACAAAGAATTTAACAAACATTTTGAAAACTTTATAAAAGATGCTATGCATGAACTAAAAACACCTATAGGGGTAATATTACTTAATTTAGATGGATTAAATCTAATATATCAAGATAATAAAATGATAAGAAGAGCTAAATCAGCTTTGAAAAATATGGTAGTGGTTTATGAAGATTTGGAGTTTTTTGTAATGAAAAATAAAATATTACATCCTAAAATTGATATAGATTTTTCTAAATTTTGTGAAGAGAGAGTTGAGTTTTTTAGTGATTTATTAAAATCAAAGGATATAAAAATAGATTTAAATATAGAAGATAATATAAATATAAATTTTTCAAAAATAGAACTCTCAAGAATACTTGATAATACAATTTCAAATGCAATAAAATATTCAAAAAATAATACAATAATAAATATAGAACTATATAGGAATACACATAGTGTAGTATTGAAAATACAAGATGAAGGTAGGGGTATAGTTGATATTAAAAAAATATTTAATAGATATTATAGAGGAGATAAAATATCAGGAGGATTTGGAATAGGTTTAAATATTGTTAAAAATATTTGTGATAAAAATAATGTCGAAATAGATGTAACTTCTACACTAAATAAAGGTTCAGTTTTTATTTATACTTTTGTAAATATTAATAATTCAAGTTAATAAAATTTATCACTTAAGATTTATTATCTATTAATTAAAATTATAGTACAATTGCGACTTTAAAAACAAATCTATTTTATAAAGGCTAATTACTTTGCAAACACTAAATATACAATTTACTAATGAAAATAATCTAATTGATTTTATAAATACAAATAATATAAAAAGTTATAAAAATATATTAATACAAATATTTAGTGGTATTGTAGATGAAAATAAAACCTTAGAAATATCATCTTTATTAAAAAAAGAAATTCCAAATGCAAATATTATAGGTACAACAACAGCTGGTGAGATTTTAGCTGATACTATGTATGAAGAAACTATAGTTATTTCATTTTCTATATTTGAAAATACAATTGTAAAATCAAAATTATTTGATTTAGAAAAAGACTTTACTATTGATGATGTAAATAGTTCTCTTATCCAAGAAAATACAAAGGCTTTAATAATATTTAGTGATGGTTTAAAAAGTAATGCAGAAGAGTTATTAAATAAACTTACAGTATTAAATCCAAATATTTTAATAGCTGGTGGTAGAGCAGGTGATTTTATAAAGTTTGAAAAAACATTTGTATTTGATGAAAAAGTAACAACTCAAAATGGATTTGTAGTAGCTAGTTTAAGTAGTGATGATTTAATAGTAAATAGTGATTATATTTTAAATTGGAATCATATTGGTAAAGAGATGACAATTACAAAAGCTATAGGAAATATAGTATATGAAGTAGATGGTATAAATATAAAAGATATTTATAAGAAATATTTAGGTTCTGATATATCAGACAATTTACCATCAGCTGGAACAGAATTTCCACTACTTACAATAAGAAATGGTGTAGAAGTAGCTAGATCACCTATAGCTATACTAGAAGATGATGCACTACTTTTTGGAGGTAATTTAAATGTTGGAGAAAAAGTTAGATTTGCTTATGGTAATATTGACGATATAAAATATTCTGTATATAATCACAATAAAAGATTAGTACAATCTCCAATAGAATCAATATTTGTTTATTCTTGTAGTGGTAGAAAAACTCTTATGGGCAAAGAGCTTGAAGCTGAATTTAAAATGTTTAATTCTATAGCTCCAACAGCTGGATTTTTTACTTATGGGGAGTATTTTCACTCATCTAAAATAAATGAAATATTAAATATAACTACAACTTTTTTAACACTATCTGAATCAAGTTTACCAAATCATAAAAAAGTATCTGCAACTAAAAACTATAATGGAAATAGAATATTAAAAGCACTTACTCATCTATCTGAAGTAACAACACAAGAAGTAGAAATACAAAACAAAGAGCTAATTAGACTAACAGATACTATAAGTAAAACAGTATTGTATTCTACATCAGATTTAGATGGAAATATTTTAACTATATCAAAAGCATATCTTGAGTTTTTAAATATGACAGAACATGAAGTAATAGGAAAAAATCATAGTATATTTAGACATCCAGATACTCCAGATAGTTTTTATGATGATATGTGGGATACTCTTGAATTAGATCATAGATTTGTGGGTGATATAAAAAATAAAAGAGAAGATAAAAGTGAATATTGGATAAGAATTAATATAGACCCTATATATGATGATAATAAACAAAAAATAGGCTATAGTTCATATAGAGAAGATATAACAGATAAAAAGCTTCTAGAGTATATATCATCTCATGATTCTTTAACTTCACTTTACAATAGAGGTGAATTTACAAAAAGAATTCAAGCTAAAATCAAATCTGCAAAAAGATACAATGAAACATTTGGGTTTATTATCTTTGATATAGATCACTTTAAAAAAGTAAATGATACTTATGGTCATAAAGTTGGAGATGATGTATTAGTAAAAATATCTCAATGCCTAACTCAAAGTATAAGAGATGATGACTTCTTAGCTAGATGGGGTGGTGAAGAGTTTGTAGTTATTGCAAATTATACAAATATTGATCAACTTGTATTAATAGTAGAAAAACTAAAAAAAGCTATTTCTAAAATATCATTTTTGCCAGTTCCTAATGTTACAGTTTCATTTGGATTGACTTTATATAAAGATGGAGATACTAAAGATATTTTACTAAAAAGAGCAGACAATGCTCTTTATCAGGCAAAAGAAAATGGTAGAAATAGATATGAAATATTGTTGTAATATTACTATCTAATCTTATTCATATAATCTCTTGCTTTATCACCTCTGAGATAATCAACAAGTCCAAGCATACCATCAGTAAGGTATCTTGCACTATATCCATTTACTTTTAAGTACAATCTAGCAATAGCTGCTCTATCATAGTGTGGGCATACAGTAACAATAGTTTTTGATTTATCAAGTTCATCTAATCTATTTGGTAATTCATTTAGAGGGATATGTGTTAAAAAGCCTATACTCCATGCTTCATATTCTTCTTTAAATCTTATATCAATAATTTGAACTTTATTATTTTCATATAATTCTAATAACTCTTTTAGTTGTATTTTCATATCAACTCGTTCTATATAATCAAAATCTAATAAATATTTATCAAAATTATTTTTCATATTTATTCTCCTAGTTTTAGCTCTTTTGATTTTCCACCTTTTAGGTATTTCATAAGACCTAGTAGTCCATCTTCTAAGTTACATACATTAAAACCTTTAAATCTTAAATATTCTTTTGCCATATTTGAACGATACTCATTTGGACATGCACATACTATTAGTTTATCTTTTGGTAACTTTTCTAGTGATTGTGGTAGCTTATTATAAGGTATCTCAAGGGCAAACTTTAAACCCCAAATATCTGTTTCAAATGGCATTCTTACATCTAATAAAATAGCTTCATTGTTGTTAAACTTTTCAATAAATGTGTTTATGTTTATTTTCATACTTTGTATATCTTTTAGTGTAAATTCACTAACTATTTGATCTATATTTTTCATATTAGTTTTCTTCCTTTTGTATTTTTAAAAATTGATTATTGATTTTTGTTTGTTTTTTGATTTCTCTTTTTGTTGCTAGTCTTAAAATAATCTCTAAAGCATAAGATAAAGCAAATCCACCAACTACATAGTAACCAATACCTTGTAGATGTTTTGATGTATAAATTAATGCTAAGATAATAGTAGCTAGTATCGATAAAATAGCAAATAATACTATTATTTTAGATGCTTTTGTATGCTCTATTTTAAAGAAGTGTCCTGTATGTACAAAAAGATGTATAAATAAAATATACAATGAACCCATAGATGCAATTTGTCCTAAATCAAAAAATAATATCATAATAGCAATAATAATAGCACTTACTACTAATCCTTCTGTACTATGCCATACATTTTTTTCATATACTTTTGGTAAATCACCATTTTTTGCCATTTGATAGGTAATATTTGTAGTAGCATATAAGTTTGCATTTATAGCAGATGCAGTAGAAATAAGAGCAGCTACAGCCATAATAGTAAATCCTATTTTACCAAATACAGGAAATGCAGCTTGAGCAAGAGCATAATCTTTTGCTTCTATAATTTCATTTAGTGTTAGGTTTCCAAATACAGCAAATGTTACAGCAATATAAAGTGCCATCACTATTAAAATAGAATATATCATAGCTTTCATCATAGTTTCTTTTGGATTATCCATATCTTCTGCTGTATTTGCTATAACATTAAATCCAGAATAAGCAAAAAATGTAAGTGAAATAGCAAAAAATATATTTCCATAGTGTGGATTATTTGGAAGAGCTAATAATTCTGGTTTGATATAAAAAAATACTGTAATTGTAAATGCAGAAATTATAATTAGTTTTGTAATTACAATAATATTTTCACTCTTTGCAATAAGAGAACTACCAGCTAAATTAATAAGTACAAAAAGGGTTAATATAATAATACTATATAGATTTATATAAAATGGAGTACCTTCTGATAACATATGAGCTGCATAAACACCAAAAGTTTTTGTAACCATAGTAATACCAACAATAGAAGATAGATAAAATAATATAGAAGCAGATCCTGAAAAAATACCTTTTCCATAACATTGAACCAAATATTCTATAACTCCACCCCTACTAGGGTAAGTACCTGCTAATTTAGCTAGTGAATATCCAGCACTTAGAGCTATTAATCCACCTAATATAAAAGATATCCATACTAGATTTCCAGCTATTGCACCTGCTTGACCAAGTAGTACAAATATACCAGCCCCAACCATAGAGCCTATACCTAAAAAAATTGCACTCCACAATCCAAATGATTTTTTCATAAACAAACCTTATTTTATGACTATTATAGCATAATTACGATTGAAATAGTGGCTCAATTATATCATATCCATTTGTTAAAATTTTTGGATTATTTATCCCATATATTTTATATAAAGTAGCTGCAATACTATTTGGTTCAAACCAATAAGTTCCATCTTTTGGTTTAAGCCATAGTCTATTTACCTCGCCTATATCATCTAGTACAGTTTCTCCAACAATACCTTTATGGTTAAAGTATCCTTTCCCTCCAAGTACATATAAGTTTTGTAAATTACCATGATCCCAGCCATTTGCTAAGTTAAGATTAACATTTCTTCCAAACTCTGCAAATATCATTATATTTATATTATCCTGTTTTCCTAAAGCTTTTAAATGAGCCATTGTTGATTTAACAGAGGCAAATAAACTATCCATTCTTGATACATAATCTCTTGCATCATTATGGTCATCCCAACCACCAAGTCCACCTGTACCTAAAGTAATAACTTTAGTATCAGGATTTGCTGACAATAATTTGACAGATGCTTCTAATTTTGCAGAAAAACTATTTACAGGATAGGCATCATCTCCTAAATCAGGAGTTTGAATATCAGATATACTATTTATAAAGTTACTAATTCCTGCTCTTTTATCAAAAGCATCTTTTATTTTTCCTTCTTCATTGTGAGATTGAGCAATACTATCCATAGTTGCATCTAGTGCAGGATCGAATCCTTCATCTTTATCATTGTAGTTATCTGTTTGTCTTTCTTCTGGAGTGTAATACAACCAATTTCTTACATATCTATCATATGGATTATCAAGTTTTTCATTAATTGCAATTGGTCTTAGATATGCAGACAATGCTTTTGAGCCTTCTTCAAAAAATGTAGAATCAGATTCCATTGTTACAAAAGGCATCATACTATTTTGATTTATTACATTATTTGCTTCTAAAACTTGTGCTAAATTTGTAAATATACCTGCAGCACTATCATCAAATGTTCCTTTTTGATTTTGAGTTGTACAAATACCATGAGCTTTTATATTATCTTCTTCTCTTACTTTTGAATAACAACATCTAAATATAGTCATATCATTATTTGATATTAACTCTTCCATATATTTTCCACCAGCTTCTTCCCAGCAATTATTAGATGTTTTTGTCATACCTCTGAAATAATCATAACTATTTTGTGATTTTTCCTCTATTTGATCTATATTTGTAAGGTTACCTGCTAATTGACTAGCTCCACCATACATAAATATAATAATACTTTGTGCTTTATTTGTTTCATATTCATCTGAATAAAATTCTATTTTAGAAAGATCTAACTCACTTGCATATATAAATTCAGGTATTAAAATAGCAGACCCTATAGCTAATGATAATTTAAAAAAGTCTCTTCTTTTCATGATTATTTTACCTCTTTTTGTCTATATGTCATATCGACTCTTGATAAATACTGAAATACAACTCTTACGATATTTGTTTTTCTTTCATCTCTTTTTTTCGTAGTATCTTCTTGGGTATCTTGAGTTGTAAACATATTGTATTCATAACGAAATAATTCTTTTCCATCTCTTGCTTCAATCATATGTTTTTTAAACATTTCAAATTCATCATCATAAGCATCTCTTGCTACAACTGTATTAAAAAGATAATTTATAAATAATCGTAAACTTTTAACATCATCTGTAGTATCGTATTGAAAGTTATCAAATGATATTAACTCCACTCCCCAGCCTTGTCGTCCCCAAGAATCATAATCATCTTCATATTTAATATCAAAATCTCTTGTTAGAACTTCATTTCTTATATAAGAATTATAATAAGCAAAAGATAGTGTATCTTGTGGAACTCTATTTAATTTTCCAAGTTTATATTTCATACTAGCTTGATTCATTTTGTCAAGATTATCTTTAAAATATGCAATAGTTCTTTTATGATGTTTAAAATATAGTTTTTTAGCTAAAGAAAAAAATGTTTCTTCTGCACTTTGTGTTCTATTTGTATATAATAAATATTCTTTTGAAAATATAATTTGATTTAGTATATCTTGCCAAGTTTCTGGTTTACTTGATACTATAGTATTTATAATATCATCTTTTTTTGTATCTGTTATTTCAGGAAAGAAAAACTCAACTAATCTTTTTGTAACACCTTTTGTAAAATCGTCAGATTTAGCAAGTTCTCTATAAAAATCATCACCTGTATAAATAGTAGTGTCAAATAATTTAAGAGGGTCTGTATTTTGATTTAGACCTATTTCAAGTGTATCACTATCTGTATTTAATTTCCAGTTTTGCAATGCTTTTGCTGCAATAGGGACATGATTGTCTTGTGTATCAAATAAAAAAATTTCTAGCATCTCTCTACCATTATCTTCTGGACTTCTAAATCGTCTCCAGTTATCTTCACTAATCATATGAATATAAGAGATAAATCTCATTCCATTATCTTCTTTTAGCATATTTACTATACGATTATATACCCTTGATATATTTGGTGTATGTGATGATGAAAGCTCATATGCAGGTGAAAACATAATAGTTTGTGTAAGTATATATGAAATCCAATTGTAGTAATAATATTGATCTAAATATTGCATAGCATAAAATCTTCTAAGTATAGTAATAGCTTGTGGTTCACCATAAACATATTTATGAAAATAATTTTCATCAAGTATATATGATTCTATTTTAGATATATCAGTTTTATTCTCTTTTAAACCTTTTTGAATATCACTTATAAAATGCCCTGAGTTCATCTTTTCATTTAAGATAGGTAGTGGATAACCAAAAAATAATGTACTTAATAATTTATTAGCAACTAGTAATTTTGAAGAACTATTTAAATCATTAAAATCATTATCTGATAACTGATTTAATTTATAATTTGATACAGGAAGTGTTTCATAGTATAAATTTAATCCTTCATAATTTGTTTCATAAAAATCATTGCTACTTTGATAGGGAACATTTTCAGTAAGATTTGATGTGGGTGAATCACTACTCGTACTACTACTTCCACAACTAGAAAATAATAATGATAATAAAACTAGAGTTATACTTTTGATAAATTTTGATTGATATAAAATAATATATCCTTTTTTATTTAAAATATTTTAATACAATAATGGTACCTAAAAAATACTTTATACCAATAAAAATACAATATATTTTACTTATATTAAAATAAATTAATAAAATATACTTAAATTATAAAAATTTTTACATGTTGTAAGGGCAAATTTTGTACAATATACAATATAATTTGTGGAGAAGAAAAATGGGAACAAAAACAATAGGTGGTAAGATTAATATTGCTGTAATAATTATCTCTGTTTTATCGTTGATAATTGCATCACTTATATTATTTTATCTATTAAGTAATACAAAACAAAAAACATATGTAAATATTAAAAAAGAATTACAAGTATTTGCAAGTGCAAAGTTAAAAGCAAAAAAAGCAGTTGGTATATCTAATGCTGTTGGTATTGCAAATGACGGAGAAATAAAAAAAGCTCTTGGGACAAATAATAGAATAATAGCAATTAAAAGTTTAAAAACTTTATCAAAAAGCTATAAAGAAAATACTCCATTTAAAAATATAAAAGTACATATTCATACTAAAAATAACCATTCTTTTGTAAGAAGTTGGAATAAAAATAAATATGGAGATGATTTAAGTAAATTTAGAAAAAGTATTGTTGTTGTAAATAGTACAAAAAAACCAATTACTACTTTTGAAATAGGAAATGCTGGACTTAGTTTAAGAGCTGTTACTCCTGTCTTTGATAAAAATAATAAACATGTAGGTTCATTAGAATTTATGCAAGGTTTAAATTCTGTGGCAAAAGCATTTCATAAAGAAAATAGTGCTTTTTTATTATTAATGGATAAAAACTTAAAAAGAAAACCAATATCTGCTAAAAATCAATTTAAAAATTATGGAATATCACAAAAATTTGTAGATAAAAGTTTTTTAAATGAAGCAAAAACATTAGATATGAAAGAACTATTTAAAAAAGGTTTTATTATAAAAGATAAGTATTTTTATACTTATATTAATATAAAAGATTTTGAAAATAAAAAGTTAGGTATTGCACTTTTAGGAAAACCTCTTTCAATAGTAAATCAAGCATTAGATGGTGCATCACAACTTATTTATACTTCACTTGCAATAATTTTATTAATGTCAATAATTATAATTATATTTTTAATTATTATAGTTAAAAAAGTTGTTATTTCTCCACTAAATAGCTTCAATAATGCTGTACTAAATTTAAATTCAACTAATGCAAATAGTTCTATGAGAATAGAAAAATTATCAGATGATGAATTGGGTGATATAACAGATAATTTTAACAAATATTTACAAAATATAGATGATGGATTAAAAGAAGATGCAGTTCTTATAAATGAAGTAAAAAATGTTGTTGAAATTGCAAAAACTGGATTAATGAAACAAAAAGTTAATGCTAATACATCTAATAAAGATTTAGAAGAATTAAAAAATGGCTTTAATGAATTACTTGAAATTGTATCATTAAAAGTTTGTGGAAATTTAAATAAAATATCAAATGCTCTAGAATGCTATGGAAAGCTTGATTTTACACATAGAATTACAGGAAATTTAGGTGAAGTATCTAAAGGGTTAAATATTTTAGCAAATATTATTAATGATATGTTAATAGAAAATAAACGAAATGGACTGACTCTTGACTATAGTAGTAATATTTTATTAAAAAATGTTGATCAGTTAAATAAAAATTCTAATTTAGCAGCTAGTTCTTTAGAAGAAACAGCATCAGCACTGGAAGAGATTACTAGTAATATTTCTAACAACACTATAAATGTTGTTAAAATGTCTGAATATGCAAATACACTTACACTATCATCAAATGAAGGACAAGAATTAGCAAAACAAACAACTATAGCAATGGATCAAATAGATGAGCAAGTAAATGCTATTAATGATGCAATTGGTGTTATTGATCAAATTGCATTCCAAACAAATATTTTATCTTTAAATGCAGCAGTTGAAGCAGCAACAGCAGGTGAGGCTGGAAAAGGATTTGCTGTTGTTGCACAAGAGGTGCGAAATCTTGCAAGTAGAAGTGCAGAAGCTGCAAATGAAATAAAAAGCTTAGTAACAAATGCAACTACAAAAGCTAATGATGGAAAAGTTATATCAGATAAAATGATAGCAGGATATACTGAATTAAATGAAAATATTACAAAAACTATTGAACTTATAGCAGATGTTGAATTAGCATCTAAAGAACAAAAAGAAGGTATAGAACAAATTAATGATGCAGTAAATACATTAGATCAACAAACACAGCATAATGCAAAAATTGCAGCAGATACACATAATGTAGCAGTTCAAACTGATAAAATAGCTAAGTTAGTAGTAGCAGATGCAAATGAAAAAGAATTTATAGGAAAAGATACTATAGAAGTAAAAACTATAAATTAGACTTTATTGTATCTAGCCTATTTTCTAGCATTGATATAATTTTACATTTATTTTTTTTAGGTAAATCATCAAAAAAAGTATAAATAAAATTTGTACCATATTTTTCATCAATATAAGAAAAAATATTTGTAAAATATTCTGTTTGTTCTTTATAAAGTTTTTTTAAATTTATAAATAATTCTATATTATTTCTACAATATATATCAATATCTTCATTGAACCAAATTGCAACTTCTTGGTGTATTTGTTTTTTTGATAATAATTCTAGAACTTCATTTTGAAGTTCTTTAAATCTTTCTTTATTGCAATTCAATTTTCTTTTCCTTAGTATAAATTATAGTTTTTTTATAATCATCAAAGCTATTTCCTAAAGCATCAGGTATAAAGTATTGTTTATTGGATTTTCGTAGATAAGCAATATATTTTTTATTTTTTTTCAATTCAAAATTTTCAGCAGGTCCAACCCAACCAAGTTCTCTTTGTAAAATTCTAGTATATTTTATTTTTATAATAGAATCTTTTTTTAAATTAGTATGAGTTTTTTTGACATTTAGTATTTTTGCTGTTATTGTAATATATCTAGTGTTTTTTATATCATTGATACTTAGTTCTTGAACTTTAATTATAAGTTTTTCTTGTGCATGAATTTTAGCTCTTTCATATACATATGGAGGCAAGGCACTATATATATTACTTGTTAATATTAGTATTAAAATTATTTTTTTTATCATATATTTGCCTTTTTGTTTGTTTAATAATATCATAAAAACTAATAAATATAAATTTAATTTTATTTAAAATAGGTAAAATAAAAGATAATATATAGTACAATATAAGTATGAATATAAAATATAACAACAATATAAAAGAGAGATTTATTCCCATAAGTTATAGTAAACTTTGTAGAGATACTTTAACTTATTTAAAGTGTGATAATAATTTAGATTATATAAAATTTAGTGAATTTTTATCAAAATATTATTATGAAAATACATATGATGATTTGAAGATTATAAAAACTAATTATCTTCCTTTTTCTCCAGATGAGGATGTATTATCAGATATATTTACTAAAGAAGAATTAAAATTAAAAGAAGAAGATCTATTTTTAAAAATAGATGATATTCTTAACAATGCAAATTATGAAGTTTTAACAAAACAAATGTTAGAAAAAGCAATAGAACAAACATCATTATATGGAGTTGAAGTTAGTATAAATTTTGATGATTTTAAAGAAGTAAAAATATACTTTAGAGGACAGTCAATTAAAACTGATAATATTTTAGACCCTATGAAATTATATTTAAAAAAGAAAGAAATATCATTTCCTATATATAGAAGACTATTATTAGTAATAAAACCAAAAACACTAGAAACAAGAGCAAGTGAAATAGCAAAAGAAAAAAATATTTCACAAGAAGAAGCAATAAAACAACTAAAAGATAATGATATTTTAATAAAAGATAATACTCAAAATAATATTTATATAAAGCTATTTAAAAATATACCTCAAATAGATTTAGAGATGCTTTTCCCAAATACAAAAATAAAAATGAAGTTTTTTGATAAACTAAAAATAGCAATTTTTGGTGGAGGAGGTACTGTAAGTGGTGCTTTAACACTTAGTGCAAAATTAGGCTCTATTAGTGTAAACCCTATGTCTTCATTAGTTGCACTTGGAGCTTTTGCAGGAGTATTATGGAGACAAGTAAAAGGGGTTCTTTATAAAAAAAGCCAATATATGGCACAACTTGCACAAAAGCTTTATTTTTATAATCTAGCAAATAATATGAGT
>Ga0256828_1000207_pt1 | contig 40354 bp, 34 predicted proteins | sample CV88metaG_FD_185993 | JGI IMG/M metagenome (GOLD analysis project Ga0256828, IMG submission 185993) | Hydrothermal vent microbial communities from East Pacific Rise, Pacific Ocean - CV88 | ecosystem: Environmental > Aquatic > Marine > Hydrothermal vents | place: Pacific Ocean: East Pacific Rise...
TATTGTTTCGAGTAGTCAAAAAAGCCTTGTCTTTTGGCAACATATCAATTCGCCAACTCTTGTCTTTATTTGAAAATGATATATCTTGATTTTTTTTTTGATTAGGCTCTTTTATTATCATTTTTTATACCTTTTTATTTTTTTTAATTCTAAATTTGTTCGTTGGAGTTCAAGAATTATTCCCTCTCTCCATAGAGTTTTTCGTTTCTCTAAAATTTCCTCTGTTGTATCATAACTATCTACAAAATCTTCCACTGATACTGTTGAGCCACTACTACTTAATATGTCATCTCCAAAACGATTATTCCAATACTCTAAATATATTTCCCTAAGCTCTTCAGTAGTGGTTGCTAAAAGTGCTTTATTCTTCAACTCTCCTGATAAATTTTTAACAACATTATCTTTAACTTTGATAAAGTTTGGGCTACCATCTTTATGCCTTAAACCCCGAGGTAATTTTCCACTTAAAAGCCAACTTAACCCCCCGACACCTTGTTGATGAGCGATATATAAAGTACAGTTAGTTAAAGGAACAGAAGATAAGCCAACTCTCATCATCTCTGATATATTTTGCTTAGTTAAATATTCAAACATTTGGTCTTGGCAAATCTGACTACTCTTCCACTCAACACAACAATTATATTTAGGTTCGGTATGTTTACACCACTCTTTAGCATATTTTGGCATAATTTGATACCGTCCAGTAGCTCCAGACGGATTTGAAGCACTATAACTCATACTACCTCCATTCTCCATCATATCGACTGTATGAATATAATAATCCATATCAGTAGGATTAGATAAATCTATATCTCTACATTTTAAATCACCATCAAAATCATCTTTATGCTCATATTCGACTTTTTTATTAATATAAGCATATTCAGGAAATGAATACATAGCATTTATCTGTTTTAAATTTTCAACTTCTTTAACTTGTAATCTTATAGTTTTTTCTAGTTCAGCCAAATTTTGTAACATTATATCGACAGCAGGATTAACTCTATGGTTCTCCTTTTTGGTTCTTATTTTAAAAAGATTTAAAATTTTTTCATTACAGCAACAAGTTCTATCGCTATATGTAAAATCTAAATCTTTCAATCGACTACTATCTAAACTTTTTGTATCCATATAAAATGTTCTTTCACAAGCACTCTCTATAAACTCATCAGCACCATAGCTATTAAACATTACAGCAAATAGAAAAGATATGATTATTTTATTTTTCATTATGCTACTTTTTCAACATCAATCTTTTTGATTTCTATACCATTTGAGTTAAATAAACTAGCTTCCTCTTTTGTAACATAATTTTTAACTGTAAAAATCCCACTAGCTGATGAAATAAATGTAAGATACGATGTTTTATTATTCATATAAAAATCAACTAACTCTTTATTTTTTTTACTTTCCTCATCATTTGGATTTTTACTCCAAAAATACAATATATCACTATCGTTTATTTCATTACTACTAAGCATCATTCTTGTATGAATATTAGTAAGTAATGGTTGTGGTATATCGTGTGGATTTTGAGTAATAAAATTAAGAGTAATACCAAATCTTGAAGCTTCTCTTAAAATAACTTCAAATAGTTTTTGTAATACTTTAACTTTTATAAAGTTATCAGCTTCTTCTATTATATAGATAATATGCGGTACTTCTTTACCTGCTGTTTTAAGTTTTTGAGCATTTGCCATATCTCTACGATACAACTTATTAAACACCATTAAGAAAGCAGGTAGGAAGAATTTCTCTCCTAAATCTTTTAACCTATTTAACTCAAAGTAATAATAATCTGTATCTACAACTTCTGCTTGGTCGTAATAAGCAAACATATTCATCTTTGCGATAGATTTAATTTTCACAATAAGAGACGATAAAATATTTTTAGTATCAGTTGTTACAGTAAAGTTTTCTATCTTTTTTTGAAGAGCTAAAACTATATCATTCATTATGGGTTTAACCAAAAAACATAAATCGCTATTTTCTAAATCTAAGTCATTATCTGTAAGTCTCAAATTGTAGTCATCACGACTAATATTTAATTCATTAGCTCTAGTTCTAACTCTTTGAACTATCTCATCATAACCATTTAACTCTTTAAGTTGATAAAGAGTCATTCCTCTAAAATCATTGTTTAAAAAAACATTATTTAAAGCAGTTTGAAACTCTGCTATTTCATTAATATTGAGTGGTTCTTCTTCGTTTAATTCTAATATAACATTAATAATACTAATCGAAAATAAAATATCCTCTTCATTTAACTTAATAGAGTTATTTGTATCCCTCTCTTTTCTTATATTTAAAAGAGAAAATCTAATATTATTAACATCATCTGATACTAAATGGACTTTTTTAGGATACTTTTTTTTCAATTCAGCCATAAATCTAATAGCACTATATCCTTTATCAAAATGGACTATTTTAACTTTGTCAAAATTTATAGCACTCTCAATTTTTTGTTGTGAAAAAATAGCACCATTTTCTTTGCTCTCCAATTCAGCAATTTCTATTTCTTGAGTTGTTTTAGGACTAATAGTAATACCTAACGAATGTTGTATGAGCTTTAAGATAAAAAATGTCTTACCACTTCTAGTAGGAGCAACTATCGCTCCGTGTAGTCCTTCTCCACTATCACTAAAACCATAGTTTATGAAGTTACCCATCAAATCCGTGCCATAAAAATTTTTATTCATTCTTGTAAGAATATTGTGTTTTTTATGAACAATTTGAATATATTTCATATACTCATTGGCATTTGCTATAAAATTATAGTGGGAGTCCTTTCTTAACAGTGGAGTTGAATAGATAATATCTTTTCTTAGCGTACTTTTAGGAATAAATACCACATTCATCAAATTACCAATAGTTTTAACCATTTTAGGATTATCTATTGCCATTACAATATTACCAACCACTCCATTATCGTAAATATACTCTTTGTACTCCTCTGTATCTACAAACCGTTTTCTAAGTTGCTTATTAATCTCTCCATTTTTGACATCTTTTAAATCTGTGTCAAATTTAGATTTAACTGATATATGAGAAAAATCAAAGTTGATAGCAATATAGCCAAACCAATCTAACTTAAAAATTTGATGTAGATTTGGATTAGCTAAAGAAAATGGACTTTTAGGCTCTACCCCTTGATATAGGTTATACTTAGGTGTTTGTATGCTCTCGTTTGGACACAAAGCACCATATACACCTTCAGCAAATATCATCTTAAAGTATGTGTTGATGTCATCAATTTTTATATCATTAAAATGAAACCTTGATTTTAATAGTTTATTTGCTTCGTCTGTGTAATATTCATTAATAAAGCCTATATCATAAAAGGCTTGAAAAATCTTATCTACTGTTAGTAGTTCAACCCCATAAAGATATGCTATATCTTCAAGAAGTTGTTTATTTTGAGAGAATAGATATATAGACTGTTTAGTATAAAAATCTTCACTCGCTTTTTCATCTATCACTTTGTTTTTAGAATAAAATAGAGTGATTTTAGCATTATCATTGTGTCTATAATTTTTTATCAAAGCAGTTAGCTCTATCTCTTTTCTAATAGGTATATTACCGAAATGAACTAACTCGATACCCCAAAGAGGTACTTTTTTATTGTCTGCTAAAAAAACACAACGATTTTTTTTTGAATAACTATAAACATTCAAAGAAGATGAAAAATTTAAATATCTATCATCTATCTTTTTGAGCATTATATCTCTAGTTATATCTACAAAAAAATTAAATGCTCCTTTTACTCTTTTTATACCAACCATCTTTATGCCCTTTTAATTATTTTCCTAATACTTAATACATCGAGAGAAAATTTTACTTTTAATAAATTTACCCTCTTCTATTTTTACAAATTTATTATCTTTTGAATAGTTATAAACTACGGCTTTCTCTCCAACATATACTCCTCTTTTTTGCGAATTAACAACAAAATCGCCTTGAGAATTTTTTACAAAATATCCATACAGAGCAGGTTTATATTTTCCTTTCAATCTACACTGGTATGGAATATCTTTTTGAAGCACTTTTTCTGTATTTCTATACATTTCTTCTTCACTTGGGTCATTAATATCTTTAGGTGGGTTGTATTGTATAGGAGGTATAGCTTGGGTTTTAGTTTTTTGAACTTTTTTTGTAGTTTTTTCTTTTTTGTGAGTTTGAGTCTGTTTTTTATCTTCTTTATTATAATTTTCATAAGTCGTTTTATGTTTTATAGTAGCAATATCATCATCTTTTTTATTACTAATATCTAATGTTTGACTTTTTACATCACCCTTTGAAGCTTGATAATCACTATACACAAAATAACCTGCTCCCAAAGTAACAAGAGTTAATACAGCACTACCTATCAATATACTTTTAAGTTTACCTTTATTAACAACTGTTGAATTATCTTCTTCTGGCTCATCATCTTCCTCTACGCTAACCATATCGCTTATATTCCGAACACTCACTAAAGCTTCATCACCACTATTGTTTTGATTTTGAATTTTTTGAAGTTGTTCTTTTATAGGATTACTCGATTGCTCCTCTTTTTCTTGAGTATCTTGAGTAGTATTATTTTGAGTGTTTTGTTCTGTTTTTTCTACCACTTTAGTAGCTTTTTCTTTAGCCTCTTTGATTTGTTTTTTTAACTTTTCGCACTCATCTTCAAGATTATTTTTAGTTACAAAAAGTTTATCAATCTCCTTTTGAGCTTTTTGTAACTTCTCTTCAATCTCCTTTTTCTCATTTTGAGTTTTATCATTTTCATTTTTTAAAGTATTAATAATCTCGATGATAGGTTGTTGGGATTTTAAAATTGTTTCAAAATCAACAGAATAATACAGTTCAGCTAAATAAGCCAATGCCTCTTTTACTATTTTTTCTTTAGTAGCTTTTTCAGTAATTTCTCTTTCATATTCAAGATTTATTGGAGGTATTATTGTTGCTTTTTCTATTTCTGTTGTTTCATCTTTATTCTCTTCATTCTTGTTTTCGTCGCAATCAAAAATCTCTTCAACTTCATCATCACTTGTTGCCTTGTGTTGTTCTTCTTGTTCTTGTTGTTGTTCTTCTTGTTCTTGTGAGCTATCTAAACTAGAATGGTTATCGTTGTCATCGTCATCACCTGCGTCCATATTAATGACAATTTCAGCATCTATTACTTTGTTATTATTTTCTACTTGTTGTTGTTGATTTAATGAAGTAAGAATTTTGTTAATACTATCTTCATCTAAATTGATACGGCTTGGTACATCATTTTCATCGTTATTTATCATATAAAACTCCTATATATAAAATATATTCGTGCCAACTTTTGTTTTTATAGTTGGCACTGATATATTTTATGTCTATTTTAAGAGCCAAGCACTCCAAGTCTGCTTATAACATAGTTTGTACCTTTGGCATAATTGATTTCTCCACCCATTGATGGGTCAAGCATAGAGCCAAACCAGCCAACAGCGAAATAACCAATAAAAAGTCCAGCAACAACACCAAATGCTCCCCACATATAAATTTTATATCCATTATCTTCTGATTGTTCATTTTTCAATGAACTTTTGGCAATTTTTGTACCAAGAAAATATCCACCAATTGGCGACATAAAAAACACAAGTAAAATCATTAAGATAATTACTTGTTTCATTACAGCAATACCACCACTAGCTTCCCCTTGAAGTGAGCCAAGAATACCACCACTATCTTCAGCCATTAAACTTGTTAAAGACAGAACAAGAAACAGTCCAATTTGAATAAGTTTTTTCATTTTTAAAATCCTTTTTATTTACTATTATGGAAAAAGCGTTTATTTTCGATAAATATTTTCTTTTTCATCTCTCTTAACTTTATCAACTCATTTAACTGAGCCGACAACACTTGATTTGTACTATCTATCTCAACTCTATATTTATCAATAGAGTTTTTGATTTTTTTTGCTATTTTTTCTAACTTTTCTTTAGCATCGCTTTCCTCCTTGATTAATACACTTTCTGTATTAACTATCCCAGTAGCATTAACTACAATAGTTAAACACAACCATAAGTATATCTTTTTTTTCATAGATTTTTTTTTTGCTTTTTTATTCATATCTATATCTCTGGTTTAGTTAATATTGGCAAGTTGATTTTATCAATTTTAAATCCAATTAAATTATCCATATTGGCATATTCAATAGGGTCAATAAACCCTTCTGTCTCTATTTTTAAATACAAATCTTCATTCATCCATTTATTGTATTGGACTATCCAAGATTTTGTTCTAATTTTAAAGGCAACAATAGCCCTAAACTTATATACTGTTCTACCTTTTTGGGCTTTATTTTTCATATCCTCTGTCATTTTAGCAACATTAAAAGAGAGTATCTCTTTTGATGTAACAGTAATATACTCAGGATATAAATTTTGAGAAATCATTTTAAATATAGCACTATATATTTTTTTTAATTTCTTTTGAGCATTTTGTGTAGATAAATTTTTATATAAAGAGTAAAACTCCTCGTTGTTTTTAATCATATCTGCCATTTTTTTATACTTTCTAGTATAACCAAATGTAATATCATCTCCACTCTGTAAAAAAGGGGTTGTTATTAAATTAACTATAACCTTTTTAAGTTTTTCATCATTAAAATCCATAGCTTGTGTTTTCGCCGTTATTAATGTGCCATTAGCACTAACAAACCCTATATGCCCTAGATTTGCTTTAATATAATATATAGCACTGTCTAGTTTTTTATTTACATCAGATTTATAGCTATTATTACTAACAACAACATATAACATTGTTATACTCAAAAAAACGACAACAATATAGTTATTTTTTTTGAAAAAAGTGTTTAGTTTTTCAACAACATTTATCTTCTCTCCTTGTACCTTGTTTTGTTTGTTTTTTTTAGTGACAAACTGCTTCTGTTTCGCCATATCCTTCTCCCTATTATTCTATTAAATAAATATTAAACAACTTCTATACCACTCTTATCTTCTTTTAATTTAATAGTTTTTACTATTTTTAAAGAGCTTTTCACATTATAAACCTCTTTTTTAACTGTTCCATATGTTAAAAGTTCCTCTATCTCACTATCTGAAAGAGTATAAATATTGAATTTTATACTTCTCCCAAATATAACAAAAGAACATTCAGGTGTTTGAGATTTATTTTTTGAACATTTAAAAATCTTTTTTTCTTCTGATTTAATGATAGGTTCACCACATTTCGGACATTTGTAATCAATTTGAGTAAAAAAACTACTGCTATTTTTACTATTTTTACTATTGTTTTTAAAAGTATTCATAAGCTTTTGATGGTTTTCATCAATAACTTTTAAAATATCTGTATAAAATTTATAAGATATTTTTCTTGTCATATCAAATAGTTCATTTTTTGATACCTTTCCCTCAATAAAATCTGAAGAGAGTTCTTCAAAATATTTTAAAACATCTCTTATTTCAACGGTAATAACTTCATCTAAAGCTATCCCTTTTTTCGTTGGAATAATTTTCCCTTTTTCTAAAACCCCATACCCTTTTTTCTTATCTGTTAAAATATCTACATAGCTACCGTATGTACTCTCATTACCTATCTTTTTCCTTTTTAAATCTTCTATAAAAGTAGCCTCTGTGTATAAAGCAGGTTTTGGTTTTTTATACTCTTCGAGTTCCACCTCTTTAACACTCAAAACATCTTGCTCTTTTATCTTTTCTATATTTTTATTCACAAAATCTTTTTGACTTTTTCCATATACTACACCCCACCCTAAAGAGTGTATTTTACTATCCTTTTGAACAGCTTTGTATCCAGCTATTCCTCCCGATACACTAACAACTCTATTAACTAATTCGTCCATAAAAGTAGCTAATATTTGTTTAGATACTAAGTCTAAAGCCACTTTTTCTATGCCAGAATATTTTGACATATCTATTTGGGTCGCCAGAGTAGTTGGTGTATGATTTACTTTAACTTTAGAGTTTGGTTTTCGCCAAAGATATGCTTTTTGAAGTTCAGTATTAATTTGAATTCCATACTGTGGTGCTAAACTTTTTGCTATTTTCACATAATCATCAAAATTCTCTGTTGGCATTTTACCCTTTGCCTCACCTCTTATATATGTTAAAATACCTTTTTCATACATAGTTTGAAGTAAAGAGTTTTCGTTTGAAAAAATTTCCTTAATGCTTTTTTGGGTTATTTTACTAATTTCAGCACCTAATTGTGAACCATCATACCAAGTCGGTGATTTTTTAGCTAATAATTTATTACTAACATCGGTTATTGATATGTTGTTTCCTAAAAAACTATTTCCTATTTGTTGTATTTTATTTTTATCTGATGTATCTTCTCCATCAAGCTCTACTAAAAATACTCCATTTGATGTATGAAGTTTAATGCGATAATGATTTCTTGTATCTGCGTTTTTATTAGCCTTGTACCTCTCAACTAAAAGATGTAAAGCTCTTAGTTGTTGAGTTCCAACACTCATACCAGCAAAAGTATTATGCTTAGACGAAAAGTAGTTATTTATAGCAAAACTTGTAATTCTTCCAGTAAAATTTAAATTTCTAACAATTTCACCAACAAATGCCATATCTTGCCAATCCATACAATCTTTACCTGTATCAATGGCATAATCAAAGGCTTTCTTTAAAGCACTTGGATTAGTGTTATTCATATCAACATAAGTTATATCATTGACATTATCTAAAATATTATAATACTCTAAAGTCTCCTTTCCAATTAAAGCCCCCTCTCTATCAGGGTCAGTCATTATAAGAACTCTATCTATCTGATTTAAATATGTTTTTGTAATTTTACTTAAATTAGAATGTGGTTTTTTTGCTTTTTTTTCTTCACTTTTCACTAATGGATAAAATTCATTAAGTGGAATAAAGTTGTTGACATCTATGATATTATTAATAACTTCATCATCATCTATTTTCAATATATGTCCTGAAAGTGGAACGAATAGATACTCCTCATTATTATAAGTTCCCATATTTAAACCATCAAAAAAACTAAATTCCATAAAACCAGCACTTTTAAATGCTTCAACTTGACTACTTTTTTCAGTTAAACATAAAACCATTATTTATAATCCTTTCCATATAAAAAATTATTATTTTTTATAAAGTTTTCAGCCTCTCGTTTAGACGCAAAAATCGCACGAAGCCCACCCCCGTTTGCTTCTATTGTATATATAACACCACTAGCTCTTAGTAGCTTTCTAAAAAAGTTAGTATCTCTAAAAACCAAAGTTGTTTTTCGCACTAAAGAGTGTGTAGGTTTAGCTATATCCACCCCTCTATCTACCCCTGCTAAAAAAACACTATCGCTAGGAGTCGAATGACTGTCTGTTGTGTGATAATCAAAACCCCCACCTGAAGTTGTAGAATATTCATCTTTGGATAAGTTGGGTAACAAAAGTATATCTTGAGTTGTAAGTTTTCCTCTTACCTCACAACCCTTTACAACTATCTCTACTTTACCATTCTCGTCTCTTTTTTGATACAAACGAGGGGGCGTAATTTTGCCTTTTCTTGATAGATATTTACTTACTTCGTACGCTTCTATCCTTTTTTTATACATATCAATAGCTCTCTTAGCTTCCCTTATAGCTTGAGCATAGCCTTTTCTTTTTCCATCTTCAAAACCATCTTTAAACCCTTTGTTATAAAAAAAGTTCTCTTTATTTGTACTATTTAGATGTTCTTCTAAATTTCTCGATGAATATGTTACATCATCAAGACTATTAGCATTAAGCACTATACTACTAGCACAGCAGATAACTACTAATGTTATTTTTTTATAAAATCTCATTTATTTCCTCCTGATTGTCATCTTCCAAGTTATAATCTTCTTTACTAGCACTTTCACTTGCTAATTTAAAGTTAAACATCTCTCCATAAAGCTTCTCAATATGAACTTCACTTGTTATATCTTTAGCTTTTGTTAATTTGTTTGATAAAGAAAAAATTTCTTCAATAGATGAGTTAAAAAGCTTCATATTTAAACCCAAATATACAATAGCTATCATTATTGTTACTAAGATAGCACCAACATACTCTCCCTGATTAATGTTATCTCTTTGAGCATTTAACATTTTTCCAACTTTACTTGTAGCGTATGCTAATATAGTGAAGTTCATCGCAACAAATAAAAAAACAAACACTACATACATCAAATAGATAATACCTATTGTATTTCTAGCTTGAGATATAGCATCATCGCCATAAGGTTCTATTTTATCTAAATGCTCTCCCAACTCTAAACTTAAATTAGTCCATTGAGTATGTAAAAACCAATCAATAGCTTGAGCAGGATTTAGCGATGTACTATCACCAAAAGCCCCCAAAAAAGCAACCATAAACAATAAAATACCTATTAAAAAAAATATACCCAGTACAATACTACCACCCATAGATTTTAAAAGTGTAGTTACTATGGGTGCGTTTAAATCTTTTCCTGCTTGTTTAAATTCCCATATCATTATAGCTATGAGTCCAATAAATATAAAAAGAGTTATGCCTCCACCATATAACATAATACTAAATAAATCTTCTTGTGTTAAATCTTTTAATGTAGTGTGAGTAAAATATGTCATTTATTCTTTTCCTCTATTTACTCAACAAATAAGACATTTTTACTACTATTGCTTTCTCCAGTAATATTGTCATTATCACTTATTTTTACTATTGGTTTTATATTTTGTTTATTTGAAAGTTGAAAAGTTTTTAAAGTTTTAACGGTTTGACTAACTATATTAGTCATTTCTTTCATTTGTCTATCTTTTTTCTTTATCTGTTTCTGTAAAGTCATAATTTTATCATTTAAAGTTTGGATAACAATAGAGCTATCTTTAAACAATACACCTATTCCTTGGACTAAAGGAATATATCCATCTTGTTTTTTTAATTTTATAATATTAGGTTTATATTTAGAAAAAGTTTTTATAAACTTCTCTTTTAAATATTTCTCTTTAGTTTTTATAGCCTCGTTTGTATTGGCTGTTGTAAAACATAACTCTTTACGCTTTCTATTGTTCTGAAAATAGATAGGTTTTTCACTTTTAGCAAGTGCTAATGCCTCTAATCTAATTGTATCAAACTCATCTATACCATTTGGAAAATGAAACAAGAGGCAATACTTAGGTGGTTTATTTGTAAAATTATCACTTTGCTCTTTTTGATATTTTATAACTTTTAGCGTGTTGCTTACTCCACTTAAAAAAATCTCTCTCTCAGCATCAAGAGAGTTAGCGTTAGCACCTGATGTTCCTATTATGCTTATTAAACTAAAAATTAAAGTTTTTTTTGTTTTTGTATTCATAAAATCTACTTCCTTGTTTTTTTATTTTTAAATTGATGGGCAATATCTTTAATAAGTATATTATTTTGATATTCTATCATTTTTATTTCGAGATTTGTTTTCTCGATTTCTTTTAATAATTTTTCTCTCACACGCAAACGAGGAGTTATCTGTGTATTATAATACAATGACAACTCTTTCTCCTTTTTTAAATAAAAGAGTTTTAGTTTTTTCGCTGACAATTCTACTTTAGGCATAAGATGTAAGCATTCTATACAGTGATGATTACAACCTACACCTACAAAACTTAAAGAGTCAAATGGAGTAGCTTTTAAGAGTTGAGAAAAAAGGATAAATAAAAAAATATTATTTTTATTCATTGTCGATACTCTTATCAACTTCTCTAACTCCAAAAAGAGAAGCTTTTGTATATTTTTTAAATTTAGGGAACATCTGTCTGTACACAATATCTCGTATCCTACTTTTCTCTTTTTCTGTAATATGATTATTTGCTTTGTAAAATAAAATAAATTTTTTTATACTACTTGATACGATAACAGAGTCTAATAGTTCCATATTTAACCAAAAAGGGTCTTTATTTTCTTCCCCCTTTTCTAAGTTTGATGTAGTATCTTTACCCTTTTTCTTTAGAGAATATTCAAATTTCTCTACCAAGTCCCAATACTCTTTTAAATACTCTTTAATGTCATCTTCTTGAATTTCTTTATTATTTTTTTGATGAATTATTTCTTTGAGAATAGGAATAAATTCGATAGAAATATAATGTTTAGTAAACTTGTTACCAAGTTTTTCTTGCCTTAAGAACTTTTTATATTCAGGGTTTTTTTCCAACGCTTCACGAATAGTATTTCTCATTTCATCACGAGTTATATCTAGTTGCTTATAACCCTCTCTTAGTGTAATTAACTTACTCAAAATAACCCCTCCTTTTATTTACCATATCTTTTTTTTGTAGATAATTTTGATTTATATCCATCTATCTCTTTAAAAGTATTTCCTAAATATTTTTTAAAATCATTAAGCTGTTTTTGAGTTGTAGGCTCTTCATATACGATAGGCTTTGGTATATGTTCATAAGTATATTGAGCTTCGTGGATTGTTGATTTTTCTGGGGGATAAAGGGTTGTTTCACTACTGCTACAACCAAACATAACTATTGACATAGCAAATAGTAAAATATTTTGATTAAAAAATATCAATCTGTTTCTGTTTTTGTAATTCTTTTTTATTGTTAATTTCTCGTTTTCCATCTTGTTGTTCCAATAAACTTTTAGCATATAATAGCAAATTATTTAAAGCTTTCTCTTTTGGTTTTTCTCCATCAACTGAAAATACACCATAATCTGAAATAATATTTACTTTTTCAGTATGAACATTTAATGAGTGAAGCACTTCTAGATTTTCTTTTACACAGCTTTTAGCAAAGAGTTCGTGTTCAGATTTTAAAGTTATTTTTGTATATCTTGGTTCTATGCTTTCGATAGGTTCAACAGTTTCTTTTTCTCGATATGTTAAAAAACAGTTTTTTTTAGTCTCTTCTGTCTTTAAGGCTTGTTCTATTTGAAAAATAATATTAACATAATCAGACGGTGATGGTTCATTTATTTCATTATTTATGCTATTTGCTATATTCTTAATTTCTTGATTAAATGAACTTAATTTTATTGTTGCTTGAGAAATTTGATTAATTTTTTCAGATTGCTCCAAATCATCATTATCTTTAATTTTTTTAAGTTCTTTTGATGTATTTGTAATTTTAGTTTGTAGCACAAATAATTTGTTTTCTATTTCTTCAAAAAATTTTTTATAACTCTCATTTTCTATCATACTGCTATCTATATTTACATTTTTTTTCAACGATAAAACTATATCATTACTTATAAATTTATAACTATTTAATAGTTTACTCATTTGGGTTTTTTCAAAATAGATATTATTTGTATCAAATAAATAATAAAAATCACCCAATGGAATTTTTTTAAAATTAGTTTTAGTTATAGTCCCTTTTTTATTGACAATATCTTCTCTATCTTCAAATTTTGCTATAAAAGCCTCTTTTAATTTTAAATCACTACCTGCGATTATTTCCTCATAAAATAGTTCTAAAAGCTCTGTTTTTGTGTAAGGAGCTTGTTTTAAAATCTTTTTATCTTCTAAAAATTTATCAATATTTTCTTGATTATCAAAAGATTTATCTTTTTTCACCTCTTTATCAATTATAGAAATATTTTTCTTTAATTTTTTAAGGTCTTCTGGATTTATTTTATAAGTAGTGCGTCCTCTAGCTAATAAAAAATCTTCATTTTGTTGAATAATAAGAAAGCCTCCATCTGTTTTTAAGTAACCAATATCATTAGGAAAAGCTTCAACTGAAACCTCTTCTAAAGGTATATATGTAACTTTATTCTCGCAACTAGCTTCGTAAACTTTTTCCAAAAAAAACTTAGTACCTATTTCGTGATTATTACTGCCATCTTTTAATTGTTCTTTTAAATTATCCAATTTAGTATTTATTCTTTTCTTTAAAGCCAAAGTTTTTAAATCCATCTGTTTCTCCTTTTAGATAGGGTTCTAAGAATAGATACACCAAAATTGGTGTATCTGGTTGTGTTAAATTTTTATATCAAGTTTAGCTCCTGCTATTTTTTCATTCGTCCGTGTTTCCCTTTGCTCAACATCAATATCTTCATCTTCCTCTTCATCTTCAGTGGTTGTTATATCTTCATCAAATATAGTATCTCTTGTATCTATTGGAGTAACTTCATACTCATCGTTTTCAAGAAGAGCTAGGTCTTTTTCTGCCATCTCTTCAATCTTTTTATCAAGAAAATCATCAGGCTGTTGATTTTCTTCTAAATCTTTTTTCACATCTTGAACATTAACTTGAAAATCTCCTAAGTCAATAGCATCAAAAGAAATTCCAACATCTACCTCTTTATCTTCAGCTTGAAGAACATCATAAGCGAACTCTTTTTTATTTTCTTTATGATTATCTTTCAATAAATCTTTAACTGTTTTAAACTGTTTCAACTCTACTGTTTTTGTTGATTTTGATTTTAGTTCATCAACAATAGCAACAACCTCTTTTTTAGGCAAAAAATACTTTTCTACATCATCAACAAGATGTTTTTCAAAAGATGGTTTTTTAATATTTTCATTGTAAAAGCTACCAGAATAATATGTTGTTCCCTCATAGCTATCAAACATTTTACCTTTTCTAACACTCTGAGCTTTAAATCCCATATTTTTAGCAATTTCAAACACTTTAGTATCTACATTTTGTAGATTTTTAACTTTTGGAGCAATGTAACTTCCCGTTATTAGAGCTGATAGATGAATACCTTTTTCAATTTTTAAATCTTCATCATTTGCTGAAACTTCACCGTTGATTGCTTTGAGCATCTCTTTTTTGATGAACTCTTGTTTTTTTATCAAAGCTTTTGCTTTCTCTTCATCATCTTTTGGTGCTTTTAATTTTAATATGTAGCAAGCTGTATTGTTAATAGCAGTATCCATCAATTCTTCTTTTGTTTCCATCAACTCGATAGCGTGATATATGTTTTTGAGTTTTTCATCTTCTTTCATACTTCTAATAATCTTTTTGATTTTTTCGAGATTTTCAGCACTATATGATGGTTCTTGCCCTTCAGCATATACTACTTCTTGTATATTTTTAACCATTTTAGCAACTTTTGGCATATTCATCAATCTTGATAGTTGTTCATTTTCAGTGTTTGTTTTTAGGCTATTTAAACCAAAACCATTTAAATTACCATCATTTTTTTTATCAAAACCTTTATTTAAAAATGAAGCCAATTTTTTGGGTGTTTCTTTTTCAGCAGGGTCAAGTTTTAAAATACTATGTAACACTCTTGGTAGTATCTCTTGTTTTTTCCAATTACCAAGTCCGTTAATCATCTCAATATCAATCGCTTTCCCATCATTATTCATCTTTACATTGGCAATAGGGATTTGTATATTTTTCAAGTTAATTACTTTTTTCTCATAAAGTTGAATTTTAGGAACATTTTGAAGTATTGTAACAACACTCTCACCTTTTTCATAATTTATTTTCATTGTGTCTAATTTTGCTCCAGACAAAGCAAATATTCTCTGTCTATCACCTGATTTTGTAAGCATTTTATTGACAACTAAAACTGATGGGTCTTTTTTGATATGATTGAAAATTAAACTTTCCTCCATAATAGAAAGAATATCTTTGATATAAAAGTTTGCTTTTTGAAGTTTTTCCTCATCATCAGCATTCTCAACGGTTGTAGCAATCGGGTCGTATTGTGATAGCCATTTTGAGAAAATATCAACTCTAGTCTCTTCATTTTCTTTTGGAGTAGGATTTTCTGTTTTACTTAAATCTTCAACGGTTTGTTTAACCTCTTGAATTAGACTTTGCTCCAGTTCAGAGAGAGTAGCAATGCTAACATCAAACTTACTACCACTATTAAGTGTGTATTTTGATGGATTTATTTCATTCAGTTTAGTCCATATAGCACCTGAAAGTCTTTTTGCTAAATTTCTTGCGTTTGACATCTTTAGTTTAATGTTAGCATTATCATACATAGTTCCACCACCATTATATGGGATACGAGTATCTTCAACTATAACGATATTGTTGTGTCTATCTACACCAAAAGTAGTTTCAGCCTCAATTTTTTTGGTCATTGTGTCTTCATCTAAGTATGTAGTTCTTAACCATTGTTTAATGGCTTTTCTCGATGTACCATCTTGCTCATTTTGCTCAAATCTCTCATTGAACACTTTACTTAGTGCTAAAGTGCTTTGATAATCTTTTCCAAAGAAAAGTCCATTTTTAGAAGATACAAAGTTATAGTAGCTAGATAAGCCTTCCTCAGGAAATGATAATCCATTTTCATCAAAAATATTTTTCAATGTATCAACATCATTATCTGTCATCAATTCATCAGCAACACCAATAACGGCGTAACAATCACTCTCTGTTTTTGGAGATAACAGTTTCTCTGTTTGAAGTTTTGTATATATACCTTGTCCAGTTTCAAAATTTTTAAGATTAGCACCAATTATCCCAACAATCTTGATAACTTCATCAATATTTATATCTCTTGATTTTATCAACTCGATAGGCTCTTCTAGGCGAGTTGTTTTAAGTTCATAAACATTTTTACCTTTTTTATCTTTTTCACCAGTGTCAAATTTTTCAAACTTAAACATTGCTATTGGTGCTTTTGAACGATTTACATCAAATACTGCTCTAAAAAAAACATTTGTATCGTTTGGAGATGGAATATCAAAACTTTCAGCATCTTTAAGTTTGAATGCTACTTTTACAGCATCTAGCTCTTTTGCTATGGTTGTATAACCATTTTCCACAGCTGAAAAAGGATTTTCTTTCCCCTCATTACCTTGTCCATTTATCCCAAAAACTCCTAGACTTGATTTACCATTTGTTGCCAAAGGTAGGCTATCTGTAACTACATTTTGTTGGAGTAAAGTAGTTGAGGCTCTGTTACTTGTACCGATAATCAATATATCAGATATATCAGCATTTACTTCTTTTTTATTTTTATCTGTTTGTGATGATGTTGCCATTATAAATCCTTATTTTTATTTTTTAAAATTCTACAAAAAAAAAAATAGGAAAGTGGTAGGTGTAATATTTTTCTGAAAAAAAATCTTAAAAAATTTGATAAATATCTTCCTCGAAAAAATTAATAATAGATAGCTCTTCTAAAAATGTTATTATTTTTTTAATATCTTCTGGTTTTAAAACATTATCAGATATGCTATTTAAACGACTTTCTATCATTAATTTTTCCAATATCCTTTTATAGTTTATTATAATAGGATATAAAAAACTATTTGATGAGTATTTTAATCCAATTATATCGCTAAGTCTTAAAGTATAAAAATATGATTTATTTGCTTTTTCAGGCAAAATGAACGGATTTTTATGAAAATCTATCTCTAGCTCTTTTACAAAGAGTAAAAGTATAAATTCTTTATAGATAGATACTAAATCTTCTTTAGTTTGATAACTACTCTCTTCCTCCAAGTCTTTTTCAACATTTTCCATATTGTTCAAGATGATGTTAGAAAAATTTTCAATTTCTTTAGTATATTGCTTAATATATAATTCTTTTAAAAACTTCTTTTGAGCAATAAGTTCCTCTTTATAATTACTAGATGTCATTTCAACTTGTAATGTAGTTTGTAGAGTGGTTTTACTTATGTTTAATAAAGTGTTTTTAGCAAATTCTCTTAAAGTCTCACTAAATCTTTCATTTAATATTGCTATTATGTTTGTATTTTCAATTTCCATTTTCATATTTCCTATCTTTATATATTATTTATTTGTTCTGTTTTTGTTTTTTGATTAATGTTATCAATTCTTGCTTTGTTTAAAACTTGATTAAAGCTTTTTGTTTTATAAAGATTAATTCTCTCTTCAATATCAAGAAGATGGCTTATCTCTTTAACCTTTATAGTTTTTTTTACAGTATCAAAACTATAATTTTCCAAAGGATTTATATTGATTTTTGGAGAAGATGGATACTCTTTTAAATCTTTTCTTTCCGAAACAAAGACAATTTCATCGTTATTTTCGTTATTATAATTTTCTTGTATATAATGTGAATACAAATCAGGTTCTAACAATATAGAGTAAGGCGTTATTTGAGTATTAATCGCTGTTTGTATAGTTCCATCTGCTGATACAAGAGATAAAATACTAGATAACTTTTTTTCATCTTCTTTTTCTCTTAAATCAAAATCTATATCAAACAACATATCTAAATCAATACTCTTATCAAAAAAGCCATTTAGCATATCACTTTCTATTGATACTTTATTATTTTCTATCATTTCTTCCATCAACAGCTCTAACTTATATTCCAAATCTTTTTTTTCAACAATTTCTCTAAGTTGAAAAGTATCTGATATAAATTTATCTAAAAAATGATAGTTTTCAATTAAAGTAGCTGGAGTAGCTATATTTTTATGAGTTAGCCACAATGGTAAAGTTTTTTTATTGAGAATATAACTATCATTTTCTAGAGGAGTTGAATACTCATCAAACTCCTCTAGTGGTGGATGTGGATATTCATAAAATTTTAACTCTTGTAGCACGATATAATCGTGTCCAACACGAGGATAAGCAATCTCTCCTTTTATATAAGCCATACAGATTTTTCTATATAAAATATTTATTTTTTTCAATAAACTACTACTCATTTTTTCCTTTTATCCTTTTATAGATTTACACCTTTTGCTTTTGGCTTTGGTTTTTTTGATATTTTATCTAAATTTTCTTCTTTAAGCTCGATAGGTTTTTCTTTATTCTCCTCTAATATAGTTGTATCTATATTGTCATTAGGAATATCTGGCAAACTTGATATTTTACTAATATTCACAAGAGGTGTTTTAATATATGTATTTATAATATCTTCTTCATTTTGATTAGTATAAGTACCACCCATCACGCTCTCATAAGTTTCTTTAGCAATTTCCATTTTTAGAGCATTACTCGCTACTTCACTAATACCAAATGGCACTTTTAGGTTCATATTAGAAATAATATATTTAAATATAGGATTTGATACACTACTATCTCTAATAATCTCTTCAAAAATATTTTGAACAGTTGTATATTTATTTTCCATTGAAGAAGTTAGTAAAGTAGCCTTTTTCATAATGTTTTTTGTGATTTCAAAACCTTTTTCCCCAAAAAGATATATTTTAGCATCAGCACCACCATTTGCTAAAGATATAATGTTTTCTTTTACAGTAGGAGAGTCTAATCTTGATAAAACTTGGATACCATCATTTGTAACTTCTGGGTCTATGAAATTTATAATAGCTGTTTTTTCTATTCCATCTCTTTTATTATTGCGATGTAAGTATGAGAAGTTAATTCCTCTTGAAATTGTAGGAGCAGTACCAGCCACCCACACCGTTTTTTTATCAAAATTAACATTTTTATTTACGGTATTTTCTATCACATTTCTTTTTAACAGTTCTAATTCTACATTATTGTAAAACTTAACTCTACCAAATATATCTTTTATATCAAAATGTTCTGAACTATTAGCAGTTTTAACTAATACAAATTTTAAATTATCCTTTATAAATTTTTCAAAATTTATTTTAGTCTCCTCACTTAACTCTCCTCTGTCATACTCTCTCGATATTTCAATATATGCCTTATAAGTATTTAAGAATGATAAAACCTGCCCCATTGTACGACTATTAGTCATAACTCCATTAAGTCCATCTTTTAGTTGTTCTTTTACTTTTTCTTGAAAACCTTTAGTTGATAATATATCTAAAACTTTATTCTCATCTTTATTGAGTAATTCCAGCTTATAAGGTAAATATTTACCATCTTGATTGGGTGCTAAAAGTTCTCTCAAATCTTTTGGGCAAATATCAACTATAACAGAAAATAGTAAATTAGTTGGGTATGCTTTTTCATTTAAATTTTTAATTACATACTCTGACAAAGTTGTATTATACATTTGATTTGAAAGTAAATGCTGATAGCTATATGAGCCATCAAAAGAATATTTAACACCTTGATATTCCATCTCAATCGGTAGTGATTTTATCTTTTTAGTTTTTGAATTTTCTATAATCTCCATTACTTCCAAGTGATGTTGTGGTAATAACTCTAAATACTCTTTGTAGAAACTCAACATATACTCAAATAACTCTTTTCTCTCTTTTTGATATTGAGTAGGTTCATCTGCTCCTTTTTCAAAAAGTCCATCTATACTACCATTATTTTTTATCATTTTTCTATATAGAGAAATAAAATCATCATTTGCTGTTGTTGTTGATTTATCCATCATAGCTAATATATGATTGTGGTTTTTAGAATTAAAGTTAATAGTTTTAACTTGATTTTGATTTAAAAACGATGTTAATGATTTTAGATTTTGTTTTTTAAAGTTCGATATAAAAAATTTAAAATTTTCTGTTAAGAAAGCATAACTATCATTCAAAAACATTAGTTTTGGATAGATTGATGTTAAAGCCTGAATAACTCTTACCTCTACTCTATTTTTTTCTATAAACTTTTGTACTGTTATCTGTGGAGATTTTTTATTAAAATTTATAGTTATATCTCTAGAGTTTAAAAATCTGTTGCTTTTTTCTACACCTGTTGATGTAGAACTTACAGCATTTTTTCCTATTAATGTAGAAAAAGCACTCGCAAATGATTTTAGCGATGAGATTTTTGGTTGTTTTCTTAATAAGGACTCTGTGCTAGATAGTCCTAAATCTAATAATTTATCAAATCCAAGATTGTTAATTTTCTCTTTTTTAACTTTTTTTATACCCTTAAAAAGTTCTATTAACTCCTTTTCTAAAGCTGATATAGATAGATTTGATACTGTTTCATCATCAAAATACTCTTTTTCAATCATTAAATTAACAAGTTTCTGAACACTTTGCTCGATGATTTTTTCTATATTTTTTTTAGCTTTATCCCATTCAGCATAAGAGTCTTCTACTAAAAGCATTAACTCCTTATCGTAAGCCACATTTGAAGCTATGAGTGCTATAAAAATAGAGTTGATTTCACTCATTCCATATAATTTTTCAAATTCTGCTTCAATTTTTCTAACATTTTCCAATGGCAAAGCACTTTTTGTAAGTTTAACGATTTGCCCTGCTTTAGTTGCTGGTGTACCAGTTGCTATAACATAAGCACTACTGTGTTTTTTAACAGCTAGAGCAATAGCATTAGCTGTTTCTCCCCCTGCTTTTTCGTCGGCTTCATCGTTGATAAAAATAGTTCTCTTGTCTTTTCTCTCTACATCATCATCAAAAAATTCATCATCAAAATCTTTAATGTAATCAGCACTCATTCTAATTGTTTTATTTGAGGTGTTTCTAATAGCATTTTTCATCAATAAGCTTTCGTCAACATTATTAAAAGTTTTAAATTCCATAATGCTTTTTTGAGTGTTAGAGCCTATGACTACACCCACACGCATAGTTTTTGGTGAAATATTGATTTTATCAAATTTAGTTATATCTTTTTCATTCGGAATATCTATATTGACTGAAATAGATTGAGAAATTATCTCTTCTTTTGTGGCAATTGGTAGCATTTCAACAGTTATTATATTAGGGTATTTGTTGATAATATCTAATTCAAATGTTTTATTAGTCTTAGATGAGAGTTTCTCAATAGCTGTAAGTAGTGGCTCTACATAAACAGCTCGAACATTGTTTATAAACATTTTCTTATATCCAAGCAAACCTCTTTGATTGAAGTAACCTAGCATAACTCTTTCGTAAACATCAATACTTGTTTTTCTAATCTCATCAAAAGCATAATCAACAGCATCTTTTACAACTTCACAATCAATAGTTTGATTATTGAACTCTAACACCAAGTTTTTTTGAACTTCGTTTAAAACTTTAAACTCACTTGAACTTTTAATTGTTGCTAAAACACTCTCTTTAAAAGTTTTAACAATTTCATCACGACTAACATACAATCCCTCTATCTGTTTTGTATCAATATATAAAGGAGATAATCTATTGTCTGTTTTTTGATTTAAAATCTCTTCGATTGTACTTTTTAAATCAGTACCAAAATCGTGAAGAGGATATATAAGTTTTGTAATAGCTGAGTTCTCTTCTAGTAGTTGAGCGATTTTTTCTACAATATTGTTATCTTCGGCTTTAAATCCAAAACTTTCTAATAGCAATAAACTATGATTTATATCTTTTTGGCGACTTCTTCTAAAAAATGGTTCTAACATATCTAGCTCATCATTTTCGTTTACAAATTGCCCAATCTTTCTTTCTGCTTCATTAAAAAGCTTAGAGGCAAGGATTATATTGTTAAAAAAAGATATAACCTCATTCTCATTGAAATATAATTTATCTTTTATATTGTATTTTAAATTTAGAGTATTATCTTTCTCTAATTCTGATATATCAATCACCTCCCGAGAAGTGCTATATTCAACATCATAAATACTTTTTACATTAAAGTTTTTATTCAATACAACTGTGTTAGGTTCAGTAAACTCTTCTTTGTAATCAACTGTTGAAAAATAATCTTTCGATATAACATTTACAGTTGGCATATTTGGAAATTCATTTCTATTTTTCAAGTAGTCAAACTTATCTTTAAAAACCTTTGAAAGATAAGCTAGATTTCTTTCAATAAGATACTCAATAGTTTCATTTGTTAAGTTTTTCAAGACACCCTCTTTTTCTAAATGTTCTAAATATAAAAAACTTAAAGCAACCGTTTTTTTATCACACTTAATTTTATTACTCATAATTTTTAATCCTTATTTTTTCTTTTCAGTATGATAGCAAAACAAAAATGGAAAAGTGATAGTTTTAAGATATAATAAATTATTAAAAGTCAAAAATGGTTCAAAAACGCAAAAGGATTATATAAATATGCGAAATAAAACTCTATTCTTAATAATGCTATTTTTAATACTTAGTAACACTTCTATTTTAGAGTCTAAAAGCTTATCTAAAGAACAAATAAAAAAAATTATATTTACTGCTAATAACAAAAGACATAGCAACATTAAATACAAATATAAAAAAACAAATAAAAAGCATAAAATAACAAAAGTAAAAACAAATAAAAAACAAATTACAAAAACAAGTGAAGCAACAGTAGAATATAAAAACAAAAAAACTTTAAGTGAGATTAATTTAAAAAAACTATCGTATGATTTTATGAGCTTTGGAATGATGACTCAAAAAAAACAAAAACCTATAATGAATTTTACATTAATAAAATCACATAAAAGAAAGCAAAATAAAAACAATATAAACTTTTTATATCATAGTGTTTTAGTAACTCAAAAAAATAACAAATATAGACTTTCAGGAGGTGACGAAAAAACTCGAAAAAACTCGAAAAATATTGAATATTTATTACTGGATTAACATTGCCTAAAAAAGATAAAAAATTCCAAAAAGATACCTAACGATTTTTCGTGGGTTATGGCTAGTCAAAAATGGGCAAAAAATAGGTGTTTTTTTAATAAAAAAAGGAGCAAAAAATGACGAAAAAACTCGAAAACGAAAATATCAAAAAGTTGGAAAATATTTCTAATTTAACAAATGAAGAACTAGACGCTTTAACTCTATTTAGAATTGATACAAAAGAGTCAATAAGCGATAATATTTCAAACAATAAAAACCAGATGATTTTAAAGGTAAATGAGATGATTTTTAAGATGTTTAAGCAGATGAGTTCTGCTAGAAAAATTATCTATTTATCGGAAGCAACAGCAGAGTATCAAGATATTATTTCTACTCTTGATGGGGGTAATAATATCTTTTTTTACAAAACAAAACCAAACCAAATGCTTATAGATAGCAACGAAAAAACAACAGAGTTATTTGATGAAATATCATCAAATTATCAAAATGCTTTTATTGTTATTGATAACATAGATAGATATATCGCTGAACCATTCAATGAAGATGAAACTAAGAGTGTTGTAAGAAAAAATAAACTACTTAGACATCTTGTTGAGAGTAGTGAAATAACAAAAAATAATTATATTGTAATTGATAATTTAAATATAAATCTACACTTCAAAGAGTGCCACAATGTCTTTGTTGAAATAATTACAAAACAACTTGATAAAAAAGAATACAATACAAATAGCATTCACTTAGTGTTTAAAAATGATAATAAAAATATCGTTGAGTTTACTATCACAAATGAGTATAAAAAACAAAATAATAACAATAATGAAGTTGAATATATATTATCAACAAGCAATAAAACAGCCATATCTTTAACTACAAAAAAACCTCAAGTTAATACTACAATTTTAACTAGAGAAATATCAAAACGGAATTTACTTTATGGGGATAATCTACCTATTACTATTAAAGAAAATGGTATTAGTTCAAAAACACTCACAAAGGCTACTATATATCTCACAATTATAAATACAAACTATGAGATACCTATTTTATGTATATCCCCATTTGATAAAATTGATGATATAAAATATGCGTTAAGCAGATTAAATAGTAGCGTTGGAATAGATAAAAAAGCAATTAAAAGAACAAGTTTCTATACGATAGAAAAACTATCCAATGAAGAGAAGCTTGGGCAAAATGATGTGATTAATAATGTCATCAAAAGGGAACTACAAGAATTTAGTCAAAAGATTGGAAATAAACCTTTTATAACTCTTATTGATGTTTATGATAAAGAGAGTTACAACTTCTCGTTTGATTATAACTTAGTTAAAATTCTATCAAAAGCTTATGATAGTTTCACAATAGTTGCTTTTTTGGATAAAAACACAAGGTATTTAGATATAAATGCTTTAGCTTCTGGAACAAATAACCATCATACCCATATACTATCACAGAAATAGGCTAAAAAACAAAAAAAGGGGGCAGGAATAACCTTACCCCTAATAATACAAAAAATACAAAAGAAAAGTGAAAAGGAAGAGAATACACAGAGCTTATGTTTTTCTTATAGGAAAGAAGAAGTAAGTTTATCTAAAGGTGCGTACTAACTATGAACTTGCTTATGCGTGTATCTCGAAGGAATAAATAGAAAAAAGAAAACCTAAAAGAAAAAGAGTTTTGAAATCTTAAAGGGTTCTTAGTCTAATGAAAATCAAATCAAATAACACAAACTCATAATGCTTCTCTTCCTTTCTAAATCACTAAAAGGAAAATAGTAGCAGAAGAAAATAATCACTCGATACTCACTCGAATATCTCCTGCTACAAGAAGATTGTAGTATAGATTACCTTTGTTGTGGCTTAAAACTATTTAAAAAAAGTTTATTTAACTTTATTTATATTTAAATAACTTTAAAAAATATTATTTATATTTAAAAAACTTTTAAAAAGTTTATTTAACCTTATTTATATTTATTTAAATAGTTTTATTACCTAAAAGCTCTAACGAATTTATACGAAAAAATCCTGCTTTATCTTTATCTAAATCATATACTTTAACTGTATATATATTCTCAATATCAGAGTAATTTATATCTTTTATTTTATATAAAGTATTATTTATTTCTATTTCTTTACCAATTTGTGGATATTCTGGTTCTTCAAATATTATTTCTAAATCTAATGTATTGTTATCTTCCTTTGCTATATCTATAACATCATTAGGAGTAGTTGTTGCTTTGGTTATTAAAAGGTCAATTAAAGACTCTTCGCTGTTTTCCATTATGTATAGTAAAGCTTTTGACAATTTGCCAATAGCGTTGTTTAAAAAATCTTTCTCAATATCACTTAAAAAAGGTTTTTGATTAATTACTAATTTATCATATTCAGGCTTACGCCCTTGAGAAACATCTCTTTCTATATAAGGCATATATAAAGATAATGTTTTAACTATCTCTACTATTCTGTCTTTTTCAATTATCATTTTTTCTTGTTCATATTCATACTTGAAGCTATTTAAGTCTTGTTCTAATTTTTTAATAACATCAGGCTCTAGTTGTAATGGTAAGTGAAACTTAATATCTTCCAACTGGTCATTATAATATATCTTATTCTCTTCATCATCATATATAACATTGAATTCACTCAATAACTCGGTGTTTGATTTTATTAATTTTTTAAAAGCGTTTCGTTTATTTAAAGATGCTCTTGTGAGTTTTCCATTATCATCATATCTATTTAAATCTAGCTTTTCCATAAAAAACTCTAGGTTTCTATTAACCTTAGAAGCTCTATTTGATATAACAAATCGGATAAATGCTTTTAATAATACACTAGCATTTGGTATATCTACAATTTTATGGATTTTTTCTTTAGATATATCTATTGTAGTAGTGTAATTTAAAAGCTTTGCGTTACTCCCATCTACATAAACAATAAAAACTCTTTGGTTTTTATCATAATGGGCTTTACCTAAAATTTGTTGCTTAGTCCAAATTTTTGTTTTTTTATTATATGTAATAAAATCACTATGCCTTATCTCATCTATATAGTTAGAAACATAACCAACAGCTGATTTAGGGTATTTGTAGTTCATCAACTTGGCGATTTTAAAGAGATTTATCATTATATAATAGCTACCGTTTGAATTTGGTTTTGAAACACCTATATTGTCTGAATATATAAGATTTAAAACATCTGCGTGTTTTTGATTTAATGCGTGAGATACGAAAATTTGTTCATCTTTATTTTCTAATATCATTTTGGGTTGTTTATACTTAAAATGTTTACTTTTGGCACTAGCATTAAACATATTTCCCCTAAAAAAACTAACGGGAAGCGTATTTCTTTTTGACATTAAATGAGAATACTCTTTCGGTATTAAATCTCTATCCTCATCAAATATAATCTCTTTGCCTTTTTGTTTATTTTTTACCATTTTTTGTCCCTTTTTGTAGTGTTTTGTAGTGTTTTTGGTACTTATTTATAGTGAAAGTGTACTTAAATAGAGTGTTTTTAGTCCTTATTTGTTGTGAAAAAGGTACTTATTTATAGTGAAAGTTACTTTTTTGCTCATCATAAATAAGGACTAAACATCATAAATAAGTACAAAACAGACATAACAAATAAGTACCAAAACATAACAAATAAGTACAAAATGGTACTTTTGACATCATAAATAAATACCAAAACACTACAAAAAAGGACTAAAACACCATAAATAAGTACAAAAAGGCACTTTTTCACAACAAATAAGGACTTCCCTTTAGATTATATCTTTAGATTATAATCTTTAGTAACTAAATTTAGAGCTTTCTTCAAAAGCTATAATAAATTTAGTTATAGTGAAAAAATTTCAAAAAAAAATTTCTTGGAGAAAAAAAGAGAGCGTATCACAAATAAAAAATAACAATCGGAGCTTATTATTTTTTCTATGCGATACTTCCAAAATCTAAAAGTTTTTTATTTTTTATTTTTAAACAATCAAGTAATCTAAAACCAATCCCACTTTACCATTTTTTTTTTGATACAATTAGCGTAAAATTTCTAAAAAGGCAAAAATTTGTATTGGATAACGCTAGATGACACTCATACTCTTTTTGAATTTCAAAAGCAGGATAATGCTCAAATTCTAATTGATGCTGTGAAGAGAAACAGTGCTTTTAGCAAAATTAATCTCAAAGAGCTACTAAGCAAAAAGCAGAAGTTCTTAATAGAGCCTGATGATTTAGAGCTTAGGCAGTTGCTAAGAACAACAGAAGCCAAACATACAGCCATAATCTCCTTTAGAAATCCACAAGACACTTTTTTTGGTAAAACTCACCCTTTTACTCATCTCGAAGCTCGTGGAGAGTTTTTCCCATTTAGAAAATCTGAACTAGACGCTAATGTCCCTAAAGAAAAAATGCTTGAAAGTCGTTTAGGCTTTAGAATGATTGAGCCTAACTTTGGCTTTGAGAGTGTTGCTGGTATGCCTAAGCTCAAAGATAGAATAGGCAGGATACGCTATCTTCAACGACTGGGGATTAAAAAAGTAGCATCAGCATTTTTTATGTTCGGTGTCGCAGGAGCTGGTAAAACTTATATTTCACAAGCAATAGCCAAAGAGCTTGGTATGAAGTTCGGATACTTGGATTTACCACACTTTATGAGCCTACCATCACCCACAAAAGCACTTGATGAACTCTTTGATTATCTCCAAAGTCAAGATACACCGTGCGTTTTACTTATCGATGAGATAGAAAAAATGTTTGACTTTGAAGGTAACGATTTACAGAGTAAAAATGTGTTTGGTAAGCTACTTACTCGCCTAAATGACATCTACAACGATAAAAACAACAAAATTCTATTCATAGCAACAGCAAATGATATTTCAAAAATTGTTAAATACAACCCTGAGTTTTTGAGAAAAGGAAGATTTAACGAACTCTTTTTTGCGAATTACCCTAAAGAAGATGGAGCAATGGCAATTATCTCAATGTATCTCACAAAATCAAAAGAGCTTATAGAAGAGATTTTAAGGGATTTATATAGCGAATGGCTACATACCCCTTACCAAATGAAAGAAAATGGAAATTTGGCACTACTGAAGCTTTTTAAATGGGTACAAAACGGTACAACATCGCTCGAAACTGTAAAAGAACACTTAACTATCACTTTAAGCCCACAAAAATTATTTCAATTAGTTGAGAATGCTTACTCCGATGAATTTAAAGTGAGCAGTAAAAATGAGTTTATCTACTCTCCACCTGAAATTAAAGCATTGATTGAAGAATTACAGTATCGAGTGATGTATGATATTTTAAGTGATTTGGATACAAAACTCAAAGAAGATAACGATTGTATTCAATCAATGGCAGATGTTCCAAATGCTGATAATAAAGCAGACAATACGCAGTTTATGAGAGATTTTATCAGAACAATAGTCCCATTACAAATAAGTGCGAGAGATAGTATTTTAAGGCAAATATCACAATCTAAAACTTATATAAATTCAAATATTGGAGGAGGAGATTTTGAAATATTCATTACAACGGATTAAGATATTGTTCTTAATTCTTTTTTTGATACCAATAGCACTAAGTGCCGAAACAGAAACAACAACTATGCTTGATGAAATGTCAAATGAGTGTCCAAGTTACAATCAACTCAATGGGTTGATATATAACTCTGATGGTTCTCCAGATTTCAAAGCTAGTGATAAAGAAAAAATATGGGAATGCCCCATATTACCGTATAATACTAAGAAATATGACACCTCACCATACAGTGTAGAATTAGGGGAAATTAATTTTATAGATGGGCAATATAAGTGTAATTATAGATTTAAGGATAGTGGGCAATATGTTCAAAGCTGTAAGTATCAATCGGAACTTTACAAGGCTATTAAAAAACAAGTAAATTTAGATTTGAATGGGAAACTTGATAATGAGGGGAATTTAATTGCTGATGGTATGAAAAATAAATCTATGATAGATTTTAATTTAATACACGAAGTTTATCCTTTAACAGAGCTTTCTCCCAAAATGAAAAAAGCTCAATTAATTTATAATAAATTTCGTGACAATCTATTTAAATATATAAACTCAACGGACGGTGAGGTGTCATTAAAAGATAAAGCTTTAGAGAGTGATTTAACGAAAATTAGAAAGTTATCTTATGATAATTTAGTAAAACCATACTATAAACCGAGCGAAGCCGATAATAATCACAAAAGCTATACTTTTTCAAACTTTTTAGCAGGGCTAATTACACTTGACCCAAATGTTATTAAAGATTATAATCCTAATAGCGGTGAACTAATAATTCAACCCGAATGGGAAACTGAGGCTATGAATATCAAAGCCGATGAAATTGGCACAATGTCATCAAAAGTAAAAAAGATATGGTATTGGATTAAATCTATCTTTGGGTTTGATGGGGATTATAAAAAAACTGCTGAGTTTGAAAAATCAAAAAGTGTTGATGATACTGAAGATATTAAAAATATAAACAACTCGCTATATAATTCTGGAATAACTTTTAATATTAGTTCATATACTGAAATTTTTAAACAAAAAGTTTGGGGATTTTATTACTTATTGAGTGAACGATTTGATATAGGATATAATACTCTATCAACAACTTTGCTGTTTCTCTTCAGTTCGTGGTTTATTATTCTTGGTGGTGGTAGAGAAGGTATTAGGTATGTAGTAAATAAAGAAAATTATCATAACAGTATCACAGAAGCAGGTTGGATTAAAACTATTGTAATATTGTCATCTCTTGGATTATTTTTCTTATCAGTTCCTAGCTCTTTGACTTCTTCAAAAATGAGTGATAGTAGTGGTGCGATGGAACAGAATGAATTTAGGAAAAATTTAACTCTAGCAAAAACTCTTATTAGGAAGACAGCACAAAAAGGAGCTGATACTGCTAATATGTTTGCTGATTTAGGGTTGTCAGCCTTTTTAGAGTTCTTAATTCATCAAGAAAGAGTAACTTCTCTCACAAATATCAAATATAATCTCGATACAAAACTTGATGATTTATATATGTATTCATCGGCTACATCTATACGAAATGCGTGTCTTCAGTATTATAACACCACTGACAAAGATTTTTTAAGAAGTTCTCACGATTTAAACTTTATGGTTAATAATGAGTGGAATAAAACACCATTCGCTAATGCTAAAAATATAGATAGTATCTCGTTTGAAGTGTGTCAAAAGTCTTGGAAAATTTTCTCTTCAACACCCTATTCTTTGGGGTTTGGTGTTTATGAGGGAAAATATGCTTTAGAAAACATAAATCCCAAAATGAGTGAAGCTTTACTTCTTTTATCAGCAAATCAAATCGCTCAAGAAGAAAAATTAGGTTGGGTATCAGCTTTTAGCGTTCCTTTAACATACTTTTTGATGAAAAATAGTGAGATGTTTTTAGCCAAAGATATGGATTATGAATATATTTCATCAATGGCAAAAGAGTATATGAGTGATGTTCAAAAAGATGGTAGCGATATGAAACGAACAGATATTATAGATGATGTGTATGATAATGTAGGATATGCTAGTGCTAAACTGGTAAACTTTGTAGATAGTTTATTTGTTTATAATATACTTCCTGCTTTTTCTCCTATTCAACAAAAAATATATGGTTTTGGGAAAGATGTTTATGGTGCTAAATTGAGAATTTATTTAGCAGAAGGGAAAATAAAAACAGACTCTTTTAAAACTTGGGTAAAAGGTATTTTGCCCAAAAAACCTAATGTTTTTAAGAAATTTTCACCTATTAGTGGTGCGATAAGTACAATTATTAGTGCTACACTACCCGATATTACTTCTGATTTTGTATGGCACTCAATAATTTATGCTGGTAGTTATCTAGCTTCAATTTTTATTTGGGAAAAGTTATTTACTATTATTTTTATGGTAGGTATCTCGATGTTATTTTTAATAACTTTTATACTCTATTTTAAAGAGCTTATAATACATTTTACAACATCTCTCTTTTTCTTCATATGGGCATTTACTCAAACAAGCAAAGGGCAAGGAGAGAGCAAGATAGTAGAATTTATAAGAGATACAATTGTTATAGTATATGCTAAACCCACAATGTTGATATTTGGAGCTTATATATTTATTTTCGTATATGAAATGATGATGAGTATATATAGTTTCATATTTACATCAGTAATGAGTACAATGGGGGCAACTGTAAGCATTATGGCTCGTGCTAATGGAGAAACAGATGTAATGAGTGCTTACGGCTTGGTTGCTTCAATGGGAACTATCGCTGAGTTGTTTGTAAAATTGTTTGGATTTTACCTTGCGTATATGATGATACTTAAAATGCCTGACCATTTTATTAAAAAGTTGGGTGTTAATAGTGAAAATGCTAGTAATCAGCAACAGATGCTAGAGAATATTTCTAGTAGGCAAGATAAACAATTAAATCCTTACGGATAAAGAAAGGAAATTTAGATAAATGAACATTAAGCAAGTGGTTTTAAGTGTATTTGTTACTACAAATATTACTTTTGGATTAAGTCTAAGTGATATAGATATAAGTTCTATTAAGAGTATTGATAAAACTTTAGGAGATATTGATAAAACTCTTAATGATTATTGGGATAAATATGATATTGATACACTTATTGAAAATAGTGGACTAGATAATGAATTGTTATCTTGTTTAACTGATGGAAAGTCTTTAAAAGATTTAATATCAAAACCAAGTCTTACTTTACATATTGATGGAATATGTGGTTCATTAGGAGGTAGTGGAGTAGCAGGGGTTACAGATTTTTTTGATAGTCCACTTGTTAAATGTAGTGGTATAAGTAAACCATCAAGTGTAATTAGTGCCGAGAAATATTTAAATGATTTTTGTGGCAAAGGTAGTAGTAGTTCTACTCGATGGGTACTAAATCCTGAAAGTGGAACTTGGGAAACAAGTTTAGTAACTACTTCAGGGGAAACAACATCAAGTAATTATGACTCTATTACGGTAGTAGGAGTCGGTACGGTAGAAGATACTGTTACGGGTGGGTTTAATCCATCAGGAAACGAAAACGAATTGTCGGAAAAAAAATATAGAAATGGCAAAACAACTCAAGAGATTTTAGGAGATAATGGTGGCATAGTAATTAATAATGCTTTTGCTAATCCAAACGGTAGTGACGCTACGGCTTTGCGAGAAAATAGAGTAAAAACTTTACTCCTAAAAGAAATGGCTTCAAAAATTAATCCAGATGGAAGTACAGATGAAAGTAATATTTTACTTCCTGCTACAAAACTAGAAGCTTTAAAAGTAACTAATGCCACAGCTGAAATAATCGGAATGAGTATAACCGATTTAAATGGCTTAACAGATAGAATAGTTCAGGAAGCTCGAAAAAAATATATCGAAATAGAAGCTGATACTCTTGATGAATATTATCAAAAAGAGAAAAAGGCTTTTATGGATTTAACAAAAAAAGATGAAGTAGTAAGTGCTTATATTGCTAGTGTAAAACAGAAAACTATTGACGGAATAAGTGCTAAATATGCCATTAAGCTTTTTAAACTTAAAAAACAAAAAGGTTATATCTTTGACCCATCGCAATCAACAGCTATGAGAATATCTAAAAATAAAGATATTTTTATTTTTAACTCTTTGATACAAAATAGTATTGAAAGTGAGCTAAAAGGGGAAGAAGCTATTGAAAAGAGAAAAGCTATTCAAGCGATAGATAAGGCTATCTATAATGCCTATCCATTATCTTCTATATTTCGCCCTGATATAGCAAAAAAAGAGATAGACGCTCTTTTGAAAGCTGTGGATACTGCTATCAAGTAGAAGAAAAAATAAATAAGCAAAAAGCTTAGTTGTATATCTCAAAAGCATCAAACACAAAGGAGGAGCTTTTTTTACCTATCACCCACTCCTCTACCTAGGACTTTGATAGAACCCGATATTACACTACTTTTTTATTAAAAAAGTAATAACGGGGGCTAAATAACTTATTTTGTGATTTTCTGTTTAGTTGGTTTGTGTTTTGTCTTAAGCGATTTGGTAAAATGATTTTTTATGGTTGTAATATGCTTGCTTGGATACTTGAAAGCTTTTAGGAGACGGGATGGGGAATAATCTCCTATAAACTACTTATTCAGCAGTAAAATTTAAGAAGTAACATTCGAGAGATAGCTCGCTGGATAATAAGTGTTTCCTTAGAATGTTTCCTTAGAATGTTTCCTTAGAGCAGAAAGTTCAGAAGAAAACACCCTTGCTTGTTTCTCCTGAACTTTCCTATTATTAGAAACACCACAATTTTAGCTAAAAAAACTTAAAATACCATTAAAGTATTAAAGTAACCATTCATTGATTAACTTTTCTTTGTTTTTTTCTATTTCTTCTTTTGTGTATTCAAAAGAATTTGTAAGCTTATTAAATTCATCTACAAATTCATCTACAAGCTCCCCTTGTTCATCTGAAACAGTATCATACTCTGCGTATCTACTCAAATACACTTCACCATAGCCCCCATCTAGCTTATTTTCTTCTCTTTTAAATTGAGTATGTGCCACTTTGCCATCAGTAAAAGCGATTACATACCCATCTAAATCCGAGTTGAATTCTATACTCTTAATTTGTGCCATTTTCTATCCTTTAATATTGTTTTGATACGAGAATTATAGCAATTTTATTTTTATTTGTCAAGTGTTTTTGTAAAATTATACAAAAAACATTAAAAATAGCATAATATATTGTAGAATTTAGCAAAAAGTAAGTTTGTATTGTATATTATGTGATAATTACAAAAAAAAGAAAAGGTATGGTGTAATAAAAAAAAGCCATACGGCTACACACGATTTTTGCCCATACTGTGGAGAGAAAAAAAGAGGACAAACTTAACGATAGAATATTTGCTACTTTTAGTAGAAACGCAATAGAAGAATACATCAAAAAATCAAAGGAAATATAAAAATGTTTAATAATAAACCAACAAAAAAAAACCCAACTGCTCTAAACCTAACTAAGATAGGAGAGTGGCTTGGCAATGGCATAGGAGGGCGTGTAGGATTTTCTCCTAGACGATTGAGAGAGCTTCAAAAATGGATAAGCGAAAGGGATACAGAAGACCCCAAAAGAGTATCGTATTATAGACAATTTGAAGCTCTCACTAGAGGAGCTTTTTGTTTATATTACGGTATCTCATTAGATGAACTAAAAGATTATGTAGAATACAAGAAAAAATATCATCATACTACAACAGAATGTTTAAGTGATAAAGATTGATTATCATCAATTTATCTTTTTTCTTATATGAGTTAGAGGCATACGCTGATATGTTAAATATAGATATAAAAAAAGCAGATATTATATCGGCTAATATTCCAACAGCAAAGCGATTGGAAACACAAATCGCTTTTAAGCGTGGAGAATTACAATTAGTTCTATCCACCAATGTGTTAGCTCAAGGAGTAAATTTCCCAGCCGATTTGGTTATTATAGAACATAATAACTGGGACGAATGGGAAATTGTCCAACAAAAAATAGGAAGGGCAGGACGCCCACAATTTTGTGATAAAGCGTGGTATTTCTTACACGAAATACCACCTAAGCCTGAAAGAAAAATTAATAAAACAATAACAAAAGTTATCAGAAAAAAATATAGAAAAATTAATATAGAAAAAGGGGAATTTCAAAATTTTGAAATTCCCTCAAATAGTTGTAAAGAGTATAAGGATTACAAATACTCTAAACGCTTTTTTAGTTTTTTAATAAAAAAAGGTATCAAATTGTTACCTTATGAGGTAAAAGCTTATAGAAAAATATTGACATTATTACCTAGTTTGTGGTATAATACTAATATAAATAATTAAAAGGAAAAATATGATAACTGAAAAAAAATACAAAGGGATAGCTGAAAACTTCAACTATCTATTTAGCTGTGAGAGTGGTATTAGAACATATACAATGATTGATAATGATAATGCTATCGTTACAATAAGACACAACGATAGTGAAGAAGCAATCAAAGCTATTAAGAGTGCTAAGACAAGTAAAGAGCTTAAAGAAGCACTTATTAAGTACAATGATATGGTGGATAAAGATTGCTATCCAGAATATCAAGTGGGGGATATAGTAGGTTTAGTATCTTCAATAGACAACACTATACGATTTTTAGAAAATGACAATAAAAGTCAAGAAGCTAAATTGTTGAAATCTTTAAAAGGTATAGAGCTTACAGTTTTAGATATTAAACCTACCACTTTTGAAATTTTTGGATATGTAATATTATCAAAAGATGGTAAAAATCCTATTATGTTAGAAGATGAGCCGTACAAAGCTTGGCTTGATGATTTTCAAGGAGTTTAATATGAAAAACAATCAGATAAAAATCAAAATAAAAGATTTTAAACAAGCAGTAGAGAGTATATCTCATCATATCCATACAGTAGAGTTTACGATTTTTAGAAGTGAACTTATTATTGAAGCAGTAGGACTTATAGGCGATGAAAATATGTTTATCCAAAAGGTTGTACCTTTAGAGTTTAAATTTACAAGTCCTTCTGAAAAAAATATTATTTTGGATAAACACAAAGCAAGAGGTATTTTAAAGCTAGATAAGGACTTCATATTAGACTTTGAGAATAAAACAGTCGTATGTGATACTATCGTTATATCACAAGCTAATTTTGATAGAAGTTATTACCCTCAAGAAGATATATATATTACTTCTTTTAGCTTACCACAAGTCATAAAAGATAATATAACTAAAATTATCAATATGGCTGACACAAACGGAGTGCTATTTGATTTAAACACTAAAGAAAAAAATTTAAATATTGTTGGTACTGATAGTAAAATATTAGGAAGATTATCCACTCAAGTCAATATCAATAATATTGATATTGAAGCTGAAAATAATATCAAGACGATATTGAGTGCTAAGCTTTTAAAAATTATTGATTGGGCTTTGGTATATGGAGTTAAAATATATAGCAAAAGTGTTACTCTTGAGTGTTTTAATAATGTTACATATCACATAGACACTATGGCAGGAACTTATCCAAGATATAACAATATACTCCAGCCTATATGTAAAGCTCCTGATATATTAAAAATAAACACCAAGCTATTTTTAGAAGTAGTGAATAAAGCTATTAAAGTTGGTGAGAATAGTGTAGACATAGAAATAGTAACAAATAATAAGCATTCAGTTAAAATATATGCCGATGCTGAATATTTACAAAAAGCCCTAGCACACAGTAGTGAAGTAGCAAAAATTATATTTTGCGATAACAATTCGCCATTTATAATAAGTGATGAGAATAAGAATATTAGAGTGGCTGTTATTCCTATGCCTATTTTATATGGTACGGAGTAAATAATGAAAAGATACACAGAATTACACAAAATCCACCAAGAGTGCGAAAATGAGAGATACAAAATCTCTCATAAGGTTTTCAAGCCTGATTTTAGAATAATGTTTGACTCAGAATATAGAGGACAAGTAGAAGGAGATATTGTAACTACTCTTTTTGATAAAGAAAAAAAAGAGACAGTAATGAGTGATAGCGTTATGGAAAAAAGAACAAATCTTCCGTTTGTAAATAGTGCTAAAGGAGATGTATTAATAGGTGGGTTAGGCTTAGGTATGATTATACTAGCTATACAAGATAATCCTGAAGTTAAAAACATTACAGTTGTTGAAATAGATGAGCAACTCAGAGATTTAGTTATGTTAGGACTAAAAGATAAATTTAACGATAAGGTAGAGATTATTATATCTGACATAAAAGAGTATCAAACTGATAAAAAGTTTGATACTATATACTTTGATATATGGAACAATATTATAAATAGTAATTTTCGAGATATGTATGAGTTAAAAGCTAAGTTTTTAACTCATACAAGCGATGAAAATAATATATCTTCTTGGAGAGCCATAGATATTGCTTATATGAGTGAAGAAGATGATAGAATGGCAATATTAACAGATAAGGAAATGGAGATTTTAGAAGAAATTGAGAGTGGTATTTAAAAAAATATTAGATTAATTTTATATAAAAAACATATTTTTATATTTAAAAATATTGACATTATTACCTAGTTTGTGGTATAATACCATTCATTAAATATGAAAGGAGGTGTTGTTATGAGTTCTAAAGAACTAAAAAGAATATTACAAGAACAAGAGATTAATAAGAAGAAAAAAAATCTTTCAGTAGCTGAATTCGCCCAACTACTAAAAAGATAAAGATTTAAGATTTAATAATGGTTCGTTTTTGTGGGGAAACAAAACGAACCATTATTATAACACATTAACATTAAGGTATAAGGTAGGTTTATCTTTCAATACTGCCACCTCCTAACATTTGTAAACTCTCAACTATAACACTGTGTTTACTTCTCTTGCTTCCATCTTGAGCTGTCCAACTATCAAGTTTTAATCTACCATCAACTAAAATCTTACTGCCTTTTCTTAGATATTGATTTGCTATCTCTGCCGTTCTGCCAAAAAATACTAAATCAATAAAAAGCACCTCTTCTTTTTGTTCCCCAGTTGCTGATTTGAATTTACGATTAACAGCTATTGAAGTGTTACCGATTGCTGTTCCTGCTTGCGTATATCTTATCTCAATATCTTTTGATAAATTTCCAGATAGAACTACCTTGTTATACATTTTTCATATCTCCTTATTTTTTGTTTTATATTGTACTATAAAATTTGCTTTTTTAAATCTTTATTCATCCTCTTAGCATAGATTGTAGTTGTATTAATATCACTATGCCTTAATAGTTTTTGAACATAGGTAATATCATTTGATTTACTTAACAACATCATAGCACTTGTATGCCTAAGAATATGTAAACCACTCTTATTAATACCTAAAGATTTATAGATATTTTTCATCTTTGCGTATAAATTGCTTCTATCTAGTGGAGTATTCATCTGCTTATTGGCTATTAAATAGGCTTCATCTTTATTTAACCCCAAAGAGTTAGCTAAAGATGTTAGGTAATTCAACTCTTTTTCAATGTGCTTGAGCTGAATAGGCACTTCTTGCTCTTCTCCACTCTTTGTATGCTCCAGCTCTATATCTACTATACCATCATCATCAACTTTTAGATTAGATAGTTTAAGATTTAGACACTCACTAACTCTTAACCCAGCAAATAGCATAAGTCTAGTGGCTAGACTATAAACATAGTTATAATGTTTTGTTTTAGTATCCATATCTATTTTAGTATCAAAATACTCTAAAAGTAGATTAACATCATCATTATTTAAATGCTTAAATTTACTTCTTTTTTTATTTTTTCTACTTTTCCTATGGCTCAATTCCACGATATTGAATTTAAACTGAACACCATTATCTAAAATATCTGCCTTTAGTTCTATAAATTCTAAAAAGCCTTTTAGCACTATGATATATAAATTTTTAGTAGCAGTTGAATATTTACTGCCTGATTGCTCTTCATAAAATTCTATAAAATCTAATATTACATCACTTTCTATTTTAGATATACATTCAATATCGCTATGCTCTTGGATATACTCGTTAAATCTATTAAGTATCCTATGGTAGGCTAATATTGTATTTTCTGCCATATCATTACGCTTTAAATACTTATCATACTGCCCTATCCACTTGGGTAAGTCGTAAGATATGCCTTGTTTAGTAAATAACTTCATTTGTAAAAACCCTTTATGAAATTATAAAGTCATATTGAGCTTTATTTAATCCAAAGGCAACCATAATTTTATTCTTATTAGTACCTAAGCTATGCTCTTTTTGAACTTTTTTTATGAAACTATATGAGAATTGATAATTTTCTCCTAACTCAACACCTTGTTTTATTTTTTTTATAATATTTAAAAGGGAGGTGTTTTTTTTATTTATCTCGTTATTTTCATCTATCCCACAAGTTTTATTAACTTTAGAAATTAAATCTCTAGCTACTTGAAAAGAATTTTTTGTTAATTTTCTACTCTCATCAAGAGTTGTAGATTTACTGTCAAATGGTTTTGCCCATTCAATCATTTTTTTTTCAGATATATTAAAATGCTTTTGAAAACATTTCCTATCATATTCATAGATATAAGTGATAAGACTTGAAGCTTCTATATATATATCACCATTATTAAATGATGTTATAATATTATTCCATATATTACTCGATATACTCTCCTCTCCATATATTAGTTTATAAACTGCCTTCTTTCCATATACTCTACTAAATTTTCTAAAACCTTTATTGATTTTTTTTTGAAGTATTTTTTGAAGTTTTGTTTTTTCTTTTTCATCATAGCAATGAAATAGTATATTTACTATATTTGCCAAAATAATAGTTCTTTTATGTTTTGCTAATATTTGGATAGACATTTTTATCCTTTTTGTTGTGTATTTGTATAATACCTTATTATAGCAAATAGATACTAATACTATATAAAAAAATATAAAAAAATATAAATATGTTTTTTTTATATTAAAAAACTATTAATAAAGTTTTTTAATATTTTTATATAATTGTAAATCTTTATATAATTTTATATATAATAAATAAAAATATAAATACACAACAAAAAGGATAAAAAATGGTAATAGTTGTATCGCATCAAAAAGGTGGAGTAGGTAAAAGTACCCTTTGCTGGAATTTAGCAGGGGCATATAAAGAAATGATGAAAAAGCAACATTACGATAGAATAATCGTTTTTGATGCTGATAAACAAGAAACTTTATCCAGCATAAATGAGTTGCGAAAATTAAAAAAGAACGCAACTAGCAGTGATGTTAATATTTTAAGAGTAGATATTGACGATATGTTGCTTTTTTACAAAGATGGCTATGAAAAAGCAACAGATATAATTATTGTAGATGTGGGTGGGTTTGATAGTATCGAAAATAGGAAACTGATAGTTTTTGCTGACATTATCATTACACCCGTAAGTGATAATGCTGTGGATTTGTTGGGCTTAGGTACATATCAAAGTGTACTTAATGATATTTCAGAAAAAATAGGACATCAAATAAAAGCCAAAGTGGTTTTAAATAAAATAAATCCTAGTAAAGGAGTAAATAATATTAATGAGATTAAAAATTTGATTTTAAATGATTATTCTCATTTTGATGTGCTAGATA
>Ga0256828_1000209_pt1 | contig 40250 bp, 40 predicted proteins | sample CV88metaG_FD_185993 | JGI IMG/M metagenome (GOLD analysis project Ga0256828, IMG submission 185993) | Hydrothermal vent microbial communities from East Pacific Rise, Pacific Ocean - CV88 | ecosystem: Environmental > Aquatic > Marine > Hydrothermal vents | place: Pacific Ocean: East Pacific Rise...
GGTAAAAGTGCATGTTCAATTCCCATATCTTTTTCATCAAAAAAGTTTTTTAGATTGTGTTTTGCTGCAAAATCTCTACTAATTCTAGCTTGATTTGCACTTGCTATATCTTTTGCAGGGATAAAATGATCCAATACTATAGAAAATCCATCAGGATTTGCAAGTTTTTCTACCCCACTATCTTCAAATGCCTTTATAGATATAGGAGTTGTAATATCATTTCCTATAACCATATCAATATCACATCTTATAATCTCACCAGCATAAACTTTTTCATTAACATGCGCACTAAATATTTTTTCTGTTATAGTTTGTCCCATAGTTCTCTCTTTAAATTAGTTTTTTTCTTTTTTCTTAGGAACGACTAACATATTTACATATCGTCCTTCAAATTTTGGTTCATGTTCTTTTTGACCTATATCTTCAACCATTGGCCAAACATTATTTAATACCTCTACCCCAGCAGCTGGATTTGACATCTCTCTACCTCGTAAAAATACTCTAAATTTTACATGATTTCCAGCTTCAAGAAATTCTCTAGCATGTTTAACTTTATAATTAATATCATTTGCAGCAATTTTTACAGAAAGTTTAATCTCTTTTGTTACGATTACTTTTTGATTTTTTCTTGCTTCTTTTTTCTTTTTCTCTTGTTGGTATTTGAATTTTCCATAATTCATAATTTTTACAACAGGTGGTTTCGCATTTGGAGCAATACACACCAAATCCAATCCAGCTTCATCTGCCAATGCCAACGCTTCTTGCGAACTTATTATTCCATAAGATTCACCACTATCGCTATTACATCTTACCTCTTTGAAACGAATATCTTCGTTCATCAATATATCATCTTCTTTTTTACTTTTAAAACTCAAATTCTGTCCTCTTGCTTTTTATTTACTAACATTGTTAAAAACTCATCTTTACCCATAGTGCTTCTTTCCCGTTTTCGTCGATCTCTTAAAGCTATTGTTTGATTGGAAACCTCTTCATCTCCAACAACTACAATCATAGGTACTCTTTGTTTTTCAGCTGTTCTTATTCTTTTATTCAAACTATCATTACTTGAAAAAATATTACTATCAATCTCAAGCTCAATCAACTCTTTTTGTAACTGTTTTGCATATTCTAAATGTGTAGATGCAATAGGTACAATAGATACTTGTGTAGGAGCTATAGAAAATGGAAATTCCCCTGCACAATGCTCTGTTAAAATCCCTATAAATCGCTCAAAGCTTCCTAAGATTGCTCTATGAATCATCACAGGTCTTTCTTTTTTATCTTCACTTGTTGTATAGTGTATATCAAATCTTTCAGGTAAATTCATATCTACTTGAATAGTCCCACATTGCCATTTTCTTCCAATAGCATCAAGAATTTTAATATCTATTTTAGGACCATAGAAAGCTCCACCACCTTCATCTATACCATAAGAATAACCATTTTCATCAAGTGCATCTTTTATCCCTTGTGTTGTAGCTTCCCAAAAAGCATCATCACCAATTGCTTTTTCTGGTTTTGTTGAAACTTCCATCTCATATTTGAAATCAAACAGTTTCATAAGTGATTCTACAAATTCAAGAACTTCCATAATCACATCTTTTATTTGTGAAGGCATACAAAAAATATGTGCATCATCTTGAGTAAATTCTCTTACACGAAATAATCCATGCATTGTTCCACTCATTTCGTGTCTATGCACTACACCATATTCAAAAAATTTCAATGGCAAATCTTTGTAAGATACTAAATCATCTTTAAATATTTGTATATGTCCTACACAGTTCATAGGTTTTATACCATATTCTTGATCATCAATAGTTGTAAAATACATATTTTCTTTATAGTTTGCATAGTGTCCCGATTTAATCCATGCATCAGCTTTAAGAATTTCAGGACCTCTTACAGGTTCATAACCTCTTATTCTATGTGCTTTATAAAGAAGATGTTCAAGCTTACTTCTAAGTCTTGCACCATTTGGTAACCACAATGGCAACCCAGCTCCAATTTCATCAGAAAATGTAAAAAGTTTTAATTCTGTACCTAATTTTCTATGATCCCTTTTTGCAGCTTCTTCCATCATCGTTAAATAATCTTTTAAATCTTGTTTGTCAAAAAATGATATACCATAAATTCTAGTAATCATCTCATTTTTTTCATCACCACCAAGATAAGCTCCAGCTACTCTTAAAAGTTTAAAATTCCGAATCTGCTTTGTATTTGCAAGGTGTGGTCCTCTACAAAGATCTTCAAAATCTCCTTGTTTATAAACAGTAAGTACCTCATCTGTGATATTTTTCAATACCATTTGTTTAAGAGGATCAGATGCAAATTTTTTGTTAAAATCTTCTCTTGAAATCTCTTCTCTTATAATAGGAAGTTTCTTTGAGGCTAACTCTTTCATCTTTTTTTCTATAGATTTCAAATCATCATTATTCAATGATTTATCAACTTTAAAATCATAATAGAATCCTTCATCAACAACAGGTCCAACAAAAAATTGTGCTTCAGGAAAAAGTTCTTTGATAGCCTGTGCCATCAAATGGGCAGTTGAGTGTCTTAATATACTTAAAGCATCTTTTGTATTTGATGCAACTATCTCTTCACCTTTTATATCCAAGGCTTGTGCAGTCTGAAGATCATATACTTGATCCCCATTTTTTATACCTATACAGTCCAATAAAATCCTTTTTTTTAAAATTATCCCTTATTTTATCATAAAATTTATGAATTTATTATAATTTGATTGCCACCTTTGTATTTTGCATTTTCAAGTGCTTCTTCTGCAAGGTAAATCATCTCTTCTAAAGAGTCTGTTAAATCAATATTTATCCCTATACTTACAGTATAATCCAACATCCAATTATCAAATGGGAATTTGTTATTAGCAATATTTTCTCTTAGTTCATCAAATATTTGATATAACTCAGCATATGGTCTATTTTTTAATAATATACAAAATTGATCAGCACCCATTCTAGCAATAATCGCATCTTTGTTAACATTATCAGATAAAATTTTACCCAATTCTATAACAGCTTCATCCCCTGCATCATGCCCATAAGATTCATTTATCACTCTAAAAGTATCTATACTAAACATAATAACAGACAATAACTCTTTATTTGTTTTTGATCTTTCCCAAATCTCTTGACCAGCATTTAATAAATAATTTTTATTGAAAAGTCCTGTTAAATAATCTCTTTTTGCTTTATCTTGAGTAACATTAAAAAGTTCCAACACCTCTATATTACTATTTACTCTTGCAAAAAATTCTTCATTTGAAAAATCTTTATATAAAAAGTCGTTTGCTCCATATTTTAAAAAACTAGCAACTACATCTTTCTCACTCATACCAGATAATGCGATAATAGCTAATTCATCTTTTTTATATTTTTTTCTTATTTGTTGTGTTACTTCTAAACCATTTAATCCTGGCATCATATAATCTAATAATACCAATTTTAAATTTACCCGTTGAGGAATAATTTGTAAAGCTTCCTCTCCACTATTTGCAACAACTGTTTTTAAATTATATTTTTTACATAAATTTTGCATTTTAAATGCAAATGTTTTAGAATCATCTACAACTAATACTTCCACTTGAGCATTTTGTAAAAATCTTTGTACAACAGATACAGAATAATCTATCGCATAAGATCCGTTTTTGATAATATAATCTATTAAATTTTCATTTTGAAATATTTCATGATCTTTTTCTAACTGTGTACCTGTAAGAACAATAGATGGTATCTTAAATTTTTTAACCATCCCTATAATCTCTCCATTAGGTGCATCAGGTAAACCATAATCCAAAAGAGCAAGATCAAATTTACCTTTATGCTCAAGTATAAGTTGCGCACACTCTTTCATAGAAGTTGCTGTTATTACATCAATATTTAATTTATCTTCTAATGTTTGTTTCAATCCCAAAAGGATAGTTTTACTATCATCAACTACTAATATATTATATTTCATTTTTAATCCCTTAACCATATTTGAAACAGTTCAATCTGTTTTTGTGTTTGTTGTGTACTTGTTCCACCAAAACTATTTCTTGCATTCATTGAATTTCGTAAATCCAAATAAGAGATAACCCCCTCATCTATATTTGCTAATTTTTCAATTGTTCGCAACTCTTGGATTGTTAATTCACTTACATCTTTGTTAAATTTATTTGCCAAATCCACAACATCTTTTGTAATATAATATGCTTCCCTAAAAGGTATATTTTCTTTTTGTACTAAATAATCTGCTAAATCTGTAGCACTAAGATGCCCTATTTTACAAGCTTTTTCCATATTTTCAACATTGATAATCAAACTATCCATAACAGCTGTTAATATATCCAAAGATATTTCCATAGTTTCAACACTATCAAATACACCCTCTTTGTCCTCTTGTGTATCTTTATTATATGCCAAAGGTAAACCTTTCATCACAGTTAACAAACTCATAAGATTACCATAAACTCTTCCTGTTTTACCACGAAGAAGTTCAGGAACATCAGGGTTTTTCTTTTGTGGCATAATAGAACTTGTAGTTGCATATTCATCACTCATTTTGACAAATCCAAATTCATAACTACTCCATAAAATCAACTCTTCACTAATTCTACTAATATGCATCATAGATGTTGAGATATTAAATAATATCTCCAAAGCAAAATCACGATTACTACTACTATCTAAAGCACTTAATGTAGGGGAATCAAATCCCAATAATTCGGCAGTTTTAAATCTATCAATATTGTGTGGAGTACCAGCAAGTGCAGCACTTCCTAATGGACAAAAATTATTTCGTTCATAAGAACTTGCAAATCTATCATAATCTCTTTTAAACATATTTGCATAAGCCATCAAATGAAATCCAAAATTAATAGGTTGTGCATGTTGTAAATGTGTATAACCAGGTATTAAAGTATCTGTATGTTGTGATGCTATATCTACTAATGTTTTAATCAATAATTTTAATTTATTTTTTATATCATTTGTTTTTTCCTGCACATACAAAGTAAAATCTGTTGCAACTTGATCATTTCTACTTCTTGCAGTATGTAATCTTCCTCCTGCTTCTCCAATAATTGCAGTCAAACGATTTTCAATAGCCATATGAACATCTTCATCCTCTATACTCCATATAAAATTACCACTTTCAATTTCATCTTTTATTTGTAATAAACCATTTTCTATAAGTTTTTGGTCTTGAGATGATATAATTTCTTGCAAAGCTAACATTTTACTATGTGCAATGCTCCCTTTAATATCTTGTAAATAAAGTTTTTTATCAAAATTCACAGAAGCATTAAATTGCTTTAAAATTTCATTATTATTATTTTTTAATATTTGTTTCTTTGACATTTGTATATTCCTACTTTTATTTTATATCTTCCACACTACTATAGTGTAATTTTGCTTCATCAAGCAATTTTTGCGCTTCTTCTAGTTGTTTTAAACCATTTTTATATACTTTTACACTTTGACTTAAAGTTATATCTGGTTTTACCAACATATCTAAAAGCTTTTTTGCTTCTTCTATTTTATCTTCAAATGTTTGATTTTGTTCTTTTTCCATTATTTATCCAATATAGTTTTTATTTGTTGTTCAAATTTATCAACCTCAACTAAAAAAGCATCATGTCCATAATCACTATCAATCATACGATATGTTACAATATCTTTTTTACCTATGCTACACATTGTATTGTATATCTCTTCCATCTCAAAAGGTCTAAATAATCTATCCCCACTAAATGATATAAGATGCAAATTTGTTGTAATATGACTTAAACTTTGTTCAAGTGTATCATTGCCTCTTGAAGCATTAAATATATTCATTGTTTTTGCAATATAAATATAACTTAAAGGATCAAAATTTTTAGAAAAATTATATCCATTGTATTCTAAATATCTTTCCACTTCAAATCTTCCAAAAAGTTCGTATAATCCATCTTGGGCTACATATCTTCTACCAAATTTATTATCCATACTATATGGACTCAAAAATGATATATGTCCTGCCATTCTACCAACAGCCAAACCATTTAAACCATGCTCTTTTATATATGCAGGATTATAATTTCCATTTTTAAATTCAGGATCATTTCTAATAGCTTCAACAGTTATTTTATTAAATGCAATAGCCCACGGTCTAGTATAAGCCGTTGAAGCCAACATTACAATATTTTTTGCTAAATTTGGATATTCAATAGCATAACATAAAGCTTGCATACCACCCATACTTCCACCTATAATAGCTTCTAATGTATCTATATTTAAATGTTTTAATACCCTTACTTGAGCTTTTACAATATCACTAATAGTTAAAATAGGAAATTTTAATCTATAAGTTTCATTTGTACTAGGGTTGATACTTTGTGGCGATGTTGATCCAAAACAAGATCCAATATTATTCATACAAATTACAAAATATTTTGTGGTATCTACAGCTTTACCATCGCCTATTAAATCATTCCACCAACCAGCTTTTCTGTCGTTTTCATAAACTCCTGCTGCATGGTGTGAACCTGTTAAAGCATGGGTAATTAGTATAACATTTGATTTATCTTTATTTAGAGTTCCGTATGTTTCATAAACAACTTCAAATGGTTTTAGAAGTCGTCCACTTTCTAAATATAAAGGTTCATCAAAAAAAACTTTGTTTGTTTCAAGTTTCATATAGAATTTTATCCTAAAGCTTTTTTTAAATCTGCAATTAAATCATCAACATCTTCGATTCCTATACTTAGCCGTATTAATGAATCACTAATTCCACATTGCACAAGCTCCTCTTGTGAAAGCTGTTGATGTGTAGTTGATGCAGGATGTACTATAAGAGATTTACTATCCCCAATATTTGTTACTACACTAAATATTGTTGTACTATCTGCTATTTTATGAGCTGTAGCAAAATCTTTTACTTCAAAACTCAATAATCCACTTGCACCATCTGTAAAATATTTTGTTGCTCTATCGTAATTAATATCCCCTGGTAACCATGGATAATTTACTTTTTTTACTTTTGGATGGTCTTGCAAAAAAGTCGCAATAGCAAGTGCATTTTTGCTATGCTCTTTTATCCGTAATGTCAAAGTTTCCAATCCTTGAATCAATAACCAACTATTAAAAGGACTAGCAGTTGCACCAAGATCTCTTAATACACACAGCAATACTCTTGTAATAAATGACGGAAATGGAAGTTGAGTATATACAAGTCCATGATATGAAGGATCTGGTTGATTAAAATGTTCATATCTTGGATTATTAACTATTTTAGATTCACAACTTGCACCTTCTATAATAATACCACCCAAAGCTAAACCTTGTCCACCTGCATATTTTGATGTACTATGTACAACTATATCACATCCTAAATTTATAGGCTTACATAAAATTGGAGTAGCTACTGTATTATCTACTATTGTTATAATATTATATTTATTGGCAATTGTCACAATAGTATCAAAATCAGGAACACTCAAAGATGGATTTGATAAAGATTCAAATAAAATCAATTTTGTTTTTTCATCAATTAGCTGTTCCAAATTTGTTGGATTTGCTGCATCAAATACTTTTGTGGTAATTCCCATTCTTTTTATTGTATGTGTTGTTAATGTTGATGTTCCACCATATACAGCAGATGCAACTAAAATATTATCTCCTGCTTCACATAAATTGATTATAGATGAAAAAATAGCACTCATACCACTTGCAGTAGCAATAGATGCGACTCCATTTTCAAGTTTTGCAAACCGTTTTTCAAAAATATTTGTTGTAGGATTTGTTAATCTTGTATAAATATTACCTAACTCTTTTACTGCAAATAATCTTGCTGCATGATCACTATCTTCAAATTTATAAGCAGTACTCATATAAATAGGAACAGCCATAGTGGCTTGACTGTCTTTTTCATATCCAAAATGTATTGCATTTGTTTGGTCTTTCATAGCTATCCCTTTATATTTTTTTTGTAACTTAATATTATAACTAACTTTTATTTAAAAACTTAATTATATTGTTTACTATCCCTATTTGCTTCCTTTTTATAGGGGGAAGATTATCAATATCAAACAACTTGACTTTTGAATTTTCCCACGATAAATATCGACTATATAATGTATCATTTATAAAATATGAATCAATATTATATATATTTTCCCAATTTACCAAATAAATACCTATATCTTTATCTTCATTTATTTGAATAAAATATTCTTCTAGCATCTCTTGAGTTATAATAATACTAGATTCCTCAATAAATTCTCTAACTGCTGTTTGTTTTGATGTTTCCCCTTTTTGAGCAACACCTTTTAAAAATCCCCATTTATCTAAACTTTTTACAGATTTACATAAAAGTATTTGTGTTTTGTTTTTATTTTTTTTATATACACATACACCATATGCATAGGATTTAGTAAACATATCTTACCAACCAAGCATTAAAAATAGTGATGATATAAGATAATTTAACATAAATACACTAACTGCTGCATATACAACAGCTTTGGTTGTAGCATTTCCTACACCTTTTGCTCCACCACTTGTAATATACCCCATATAAGTTCCTATAGAACTAACTACAAAACCAAACAATACAGCTTTGATAAGTCCACTATATATATCACTTAGATGTAAATTTTGTACAATAATATTATGATAAGTAATAGGATTAATATCTAATACATATGTAGAGATAAGATATGCACTATAATTTCCAACAAAATCAAATAAAATTACAAGCAAAGGCAAAGAGATAACAGTAGCTATAATTTTAGGGACAATAAGAATCTCTTTGGAATTTAATGCCAAAGTTTCAATAGCATCTATTTGTTCCGTTACTCTCATTGTTCCAAGTTCTGCTGCCATAGATGAAACAGCTCTTGAAATCAACATCAAACTTCCAAATACAGGTCCTAATTCTTTTGTAATTGATATAAATATTGTATATCCCATAAAACTTTCTATCCCAAATTTATGAAATCCTGAATATAACTGTATAGATTCAACCATACCTGTAAAAAATCCTGTTAATACAATAACACCAGATGTTCCTACACCTATAATAAATATTTCATTAATAATACTTTTAAATCTAAGTTTTCTAAAAAACAATGGAAATAACGCTATTTGGAATAATACAAATTCTCCAAAACTCTCCAAAGAGGCATATAAACTTAATAATTTGGATCCTAGTTTATAAAACATTATATAATCTCCTCTTTAAATTTGATTGTACTAAAAATCAATAAAATAACCAATGGTAAAATCAGAGCAAGTTCAGAATTTACCATATTTACCGATGCGATTTTTTGCAATAAAAAGAAAATACCCCAAATAAGTAATGTGGCAAAAATACTCAATGCAATAAATTTTCCCATTCTAAAAAATCTGCTACTTACATCACTATAAATAAAAATCAAAATAATCAAAGGGATTACAAAAAAAGGTGAAAATAATTTAGCATATAAAATAGCTTTTATTTTATTTGTATTTATATCTTGTTTTTGAAATAATAAAATAGCATATATAGCATCAGGGATACTGTATTGTACTTGTGCTTTGTAAACATTATTTATAATATCTGGTTTAAACCCTTCTAAAGTATATAAAAATTTTTCATATGTAATTGTAAGTTTTGACTCATCCCAATAAAGTTTTTCAGGCTTATTAATAATCTTAGCATCTATAACATACCATTTGTTATTTTGATAATACGCTTTTTTTGCAATAATCGTTTGTACAAGTTGTTTATTTTTTAACTTAAAAATACGGATATTAAGTGCTTTTTTCTCCAATGGATATAATTTGTCAAAATAAACAAAATTGTTATTATATTTTAATAAAATATTTGATTTTTCATTTATAAAATATCTATTTTTGATAATTTTATGTTGTTGTTCCTGTGCATATGCCAAAGGTGTTGTTTGTAATGCTATAAGAATAAAAGTGATTAAAACAGATACCAAAATAATAGGGGTAATAATATAACTTTTAGATATTCCCAATGAATAAAAACTCACAAGTGTATTTTCTTTGATAAGAGATGTTAAAGTGATAACCCAAGCAAAAACAATAGACAAAGGGAGTGTAACTGTCAAGATAAAAAAACCATTGTACAATAAATACAAAAATTGTAAATTTGCTGAATGTGGAAGTTTATTTACAGCAGATATATAATCAAATCCAACAAAAAATATCTCTAATGATATTAAAATAATAAAAAAATATTTTAGATACTTAACTAAAAGATACTTTGTTATTATTTTCACAAAACGCTCCGTATTATATTTTACTTTTTACTTTATAGTAAATGTTGATTTAACTTTTTCTAATGGCTCTTTTTTAATAGCTTCAATAGAATCTATTATATGAAGTATAATATCGTTTAATTGATTTAATTCCTCTTTAGTAAAATTGTTTAATACATAATTTACAACTTCAGATTTGTTTTGTGGTTTACCAATCCCCACTCTAATTCTAATATAATCATTACCAATATGACTATCTATAGATTTTAGACCATTGTGTCCACCATGACCACCACCTACTTTGAACTTAACTGCTCCAAATCGTAAATCTAAATCATCATGAACAATTATAATATTTTCATTTGGTATATTGTAATAATTTGCAATAGCAACAATAGATTCACCTGATAAATTCATAAAAGTTTGTGGTTTCACAAAAAGTGTATTTGAAGTTTTTAAAACAATAGCTTTAAAATTTGAGTTATTTATGTTTGAAGTATTTAGGTTTTTGGTTATTTCATCAATAACCATAAAACCTATATTGTGTCTGGTGTATTTATATTTATCTCCAGGATTACCAAGTCCTGCGATCAAAAACATACTATTACTTAGCTTTAATTACACCAATAAGTGGTACTCTTGGATCTAAGAAACACTCTACACCTTCTGGTAAAGTTAAATCTCTTACTAAAAAGTTATCACCTGTATCTAAATCAGAAATTTCAAAATGAAAAGATTCTGGAAGATTTTCAATTGTACATTTTACTTTTACTCTTTTTCTATGGTAGAAAAATAAACCTTTGTTTTTAAGACCTTTTGGAGTCCCTTCAACTGTAATTGGCACTGTGTAATATGATTTAACACCTGGTAATGCCATCATAAGATCTACATGTAAAAGATCCCCTGTAATTGGGTGTTTTTGGTATTCTTTTACTACTACTTTATAAGTATTGTCACCAACTTTAACATCAAATGCAATTGTTGTTTTATTTCTCATAAATCTAACAAATTCATTTACTTTAAAAGCTGCATTGATGTTTTCATTGCCTTTTCCGTAAATGTTAGCTATTAGATAACCATCTCGTCTTAATTGTTTTGTTGTTTGTTTTGCGATACTATCTCTAAGTATTCCTTCTAACATTTTTTATCCTTTATTTTAATTGAGCGGGGATTATAACGCAATTTATTTTAAAGTTCCCTTTATACTATTTACTGTTTTTATAAATAATACTTGCACTTTGATAATATGTTATAATATTTTTAATCTCTTGCAAAGTTGGTTTCTCTTTGGTATATTTTACACTATTGAGTTTTAAACTGTCTATATTCATCTTATGGACTTTTTTATCTGGAGTTAAAAAATACAATTTATTATCTTTTAGATAACCTAATTTTTGATAATTTCCTATAAATGCTCGTTGAACAAAATTATCACTTAATATATCATTTCCATAAAATTTTGCTTTATAATTAAATCCCAATAAACTCAAAATTGTAGGCATTGTATCCATTTGAGAAGATACTTTTGATACTTTTTGAGGTTTGATAAAATATGGGGCATATACAATCAAGGGGATTTTATATCGATATACAGGTAAACTCATTTTACCAGCACTTCCACCATTGTGATCTGCAATAATCACAAATACAGTATCTTTAAACCATGGTTTTGTTTTTGATTTTTCTATAAAATTTCCAATAGCATAATCTGTATATTTTACAGCTCCATTTCTACCTGTATGACTTGGTATATCAATTTTACCATTTGGATATGTATATGGACGATGATTTGAAGTTGTCATTACAAATGAAAAAAATGGTTTTTTATTTTGATATGATTTATCAGCTTCACTAATAACTTTATTTAATAAATCTCCATCACATACACCCCAAACATTTGAAAATGTAATTTGATTATCTTCAAAATCCAATCTATCTACTATATTAAATTTATTATTAGAAAAAAAGTTATTCATATTATCAAAATATCCATGTCCAGCATAGATAAATTTATTGTCATAACCCTCTTTGGCTAAAATTTTACCAACAGAATCCATTGTTCCATTTTTTGGTCTTTTAATTATACTTCGTCCTGGTGTTGGTGGGACACTTAAAGTTACAGCTTCCATACCTCGTACAGTTCTAGTTCCTGTTGCATAAAGATTATCAAAAAATAAAGATTGTTGTGTTAATTTATCCAAATATGGTGTGATATGATCAGTATTACCATACACTCCCATAAATTTAGCACTAAGGGATTCAACCATTATTAAAATAATATTCTTTTTAGTTTTTTTATTTTTAGATGTAAAAACTTTAGGTGTATTATCATCAAAATTTTCAAGTTTTTTTAAATTTGTAAATACAACTTTATCATCAAGTGTTTTATAAAATTCTTTATAAGCCAATTCATTATGTCTAAATGCAGAGAAAAAAGCATAAGGACCATTTTTTGCCAATTCATTATTGTAAATATTATTTGAAATCTTCGAATAAACTTGTTTATCAAAAATATTAAAAAACAATATCATAATTGAGATAAATATAGCTACAAATTTCAATCTATAAGCAAAAGTTGTGTTATCTGATGTAATAATAAATCTTTTTCTAAATATAAATATTATAAAAAGACTTGCAATAGCTATACCACTTAAAATTTGTGGTAAAGGGTATGATTCTTGTATATTTCTAATAACCTCTTGTGTATATACCAAATAATCAACTGCTATAAAATTGAATCTTTTTCCAAATTCTTCCCAGAAAAAATATTCACTAATACTTGTAAAAATCATAGAGAAAAATATAGATATAGCAATTACATATAAAATTATATTATGAAATTTAGTATTATATATTTTATTTGGTATCACTAAAAGATAAATAACCAATGGACTAAAATAATAAAAAATTGTTATACAATCATACATAAATCCCACTAAAAACATTTTCAATAATGTTATAATATTAAGATCTACATTTTGTATATCAACAACCATCAAACCAACTCTAGTGAAAAAATTAATTATCAAAAAAGCTGTGATTAAAAAATATAAAAAACCAAACCGATTTTGTTCTTTGTTGTACATAATAAAACCTCTAATTATCTAAAAATCCGATATTCATATATCGTCGCATTCTTTTTACTACTGCATAATCAAATTTAGTAGTTAAAACCTCTTTTGTATCATCTATAATATATTCTCCAAATGGATTGATTACACTGCTACTACTTGCCATATCATCATTTGCACTATTTGATGCTATTACATAACATTGATTTGCAACAGCTAATGCACGAGTTAATATCTCATATTGTGATTTTCTTGGTTCTCCCCATAAAGATGGTACCAATATCAAATCAGCCCCTTGAAGTTGTTCCCATAATTTTATAAATCTAATTTCAAAACAGATTAAAATACCTATTTTTAAACCATCAATATCAACAATCTGAATATCATTGGTTGAACCTGCTGTAAAATATTTTAATTCTTCTCCCAATGGAAAAAGTTTTGCTTTGGATTGCTTATATATAATTTGATTTTTATAAAATATATATGCTACATTATAAAATTGATTATTATCTTTTACAATCAAAGTTAAAGAGATATACTTACTATTAGATAAACCCAAAAGCACATTTATAGCATGTTTTGAAAAATTTGCTGCTTCTTCAAATCTATCATAAGCAAATTCTGTCAAACAAACTTCAGGAGCTACTATAAAACTATTTGTTGGACAATGTTCAATTAAATCCACCAATTTATCAAGATTTTTTTGAAAATCGATGGTGGTTTTAAATTGTAAACTAACTAATTGCATCTATTAAAAATCATCAAAATCGATTGAACCTTTGGAATAATTTACAACATTACCCTCAAAGAAATTAACCCTTTGATCATTAAACGATGCATAAGCATCTACCCAAGGGATAGGATGTTTTACCCCATATTCTGGTTCATAACCAACAGCTATAAGTCTTTGATCTCCTAGATATTGGATATATTGAAGTATAATTTCATCTGTTAAACCCAAAATTTGCCCTTGAGTGATATAAGATCCCCATCGAGATTCTATTTTTACAGCATCTCTAATCATCTGTCTTACTTCTTCTTCCAATTCAGGTGTAAATAGTTCTGGTCTTTCTTGTTTTGTTGATAAAATTAAATTTTGGAATAAAAGTAAATGTGTAATTTCATCTCTTTGGATAAATCTAATCATTTGAGAACTTCCCAACATTTTACCAGATTTTCCAAGTGCATACATAGCTGAAAAACCTGCATAAAAATACATCCCTTCTAAAATTTGATTTGCAAACATAGCTAATACAATATTATGATCAGTTGGATCATCTCCAAGTTTTGCAAAAGTATCTGCTATAAATTTATTTTTATTTTGTAATTCTACATCAGTTTTCCACATATCATATATCTCATCTGTATTATCAGATACAGACTCAACCATAACAGCATAAGATTTACTATGATTTGCTTCTTCATAACTTTGTCTTGATAAAATAGCATTTATCTCTGGTGCAGTAATAAATGGATTCATATTGTCCATAATATTATTAGTTTGTAATGAATCCATAAAAATAAGTTGCGAAAGAACTAAATCATACATCCTTTTTTCTGGAGGTGTAAGATATTTATAATCTTTTGCATCTGCTGTCATTTGCACCTCTTTTGGGAACCATGTATTTGCTTCCATAGTATCCCATAAATTCGTTGCCCACTCATATTTTGGTTTTGTAAAATTTAACATCCCATCTGGATTTCCACCAAATGTTCTTCTTTCGTTTAAAGTTTCTGTTGAAAGAGGATTATAAATTATTTTTTTATTGATATTTCCCATTTTAGTTCCTTATTGACACCCTATACATTCTGTACTTCTATCTGCTACATCATTATTTGCTTCAGGTGATTGTGCTCTTAAGTAATATGTTGATTTAAGACCTAATTGCCATGCTAAAGTATAAAGTTCATGCAGATACCGTCCACTTGCTTTATCTAAAGACATAAATATATTTGTACTTTGTCCTTGATCTATCCATCTTTGTCTTATAGCTGCTGCTCGTATAATATCTTGTTGTTCAACTTCATACGCAGGAACATAATGCGCCCATGTATCAGCTGATAAATTAGGAACAACCACAGGGATAAGTCCTGATAAATTTTCTTCAAACCATTTTCTTTTATAAACAGGTTCTATAGCTTGAGTTGTACCTACTAAAATAGAGATAGAGCTTGTTGGAGCTATCGCCATAAGGTAACCATTTCTCATACCATCTTTTTTTACTTTTTCCCGTAAACTAATCCAATCATACCCTTCATCAAAAAGATCTCTTTGAACAAGTGCTTCTACAGCTTTTGGAGCATGATCCATAGGCATTATACCTTTTGACCAATTACTACCTTCAAACTGAGAATATATCCCTTTTTCTACTGCAAGATTAGATGATGCTTCAATTGCATTGTAACTAATAGCTTCCATAACCTGATCTATTTTTTTGAAATGTTCATTACTACCCCATGTTATTTGTGCTTTTGCCAACATTTCAGCTTCACCCATAACTCCAAGCCCTATAGATCGTGTTTGTAAATTTGTAGATTTGACTTTTCTAAGAGGATAAAAATTTAAATCAATTACATTATCAAGCATTCTAATTGCAATTGGAACTACTCTTTGGATATCTTCTGGAGTATTAATTTTACTTAAATTTACACTTGCTAGATTACAAACTGCTGTTTTACCGTCAATTTTTTCTTTTTCTACAATATAGATTTTTTTATTATCTATTATATCCAACGCTGTAATTTTATTTGCTTTTTTTACTACATTATTAGCTGTTGTTACATCATCTTGCTCATCATAATATGCAAAAGTTCCATCTACAAATTCTATTTTAATTTTATAATAATTAGGCTCTGTATTTTGAAAAATTTCTGTACAAAGATTACTACTTCTAATAAACCCTGTGTGTCCATTTGGATTTGCTCTATTTGCATTATCTTTAAAACATAAAAATGGACTTCCTGATTCAAAATATGATGTTAAAATTTTTTTCCATAAATCTTTTGCTCTCATTTGATCTTTTGTAATATCAGGGTTTTGTTCATATTCTTCGTACCGTTTTGTAAACTCTTCCCCACTAAGTGTTGCTAAATCTTGCACTTCATAAGGATCAAACAATGTCCAATGAGAATCTTCTAAAACCCTTTGCATAAATAAATCACTAATCCAAAGCGCAGGGAATAAATCATGTGCCCGTCGTCTTTCCTCGCCACTATTTTTTTTCAAATCTATAAAATCTACAATATCCATATGCCAAGGTTCAATATATACAGCAATAGCACCTTTTCTAGTACCTAATTGATCAACAGCAAGTGCTATATCGTTGGTAATTTTAAGAAATGGTATAATCCCACCAGCAGCGTTTTTATGATTGTCAATAACACCACCTAAAGCTCTTATACTATTCCAATCCCATCCGATTCCACCACCAAATTTAGATAATAATCCCATCTCTTTATAGCCATCAAAAATACCTTCAATATTATCAGGACTACTTCCAATATAACATGAACTAAGTTGATGTCTATTTGTTCTAGCATTACTAAGTGTTGGTGTTGCTAACATAACTTCAAATTTAGAAATTACATTATAAAACTCTTTTGCTTTTGTTTGTTTATCTTCTTCATTTTGAGCCAAAAACATAGCAATACCCATAAACATTTGTTGAGGCAATTCTATAGGTTCTTTATTACCATCTTTTAAAAGGTATCGATCATATAATGTTTTTATACCAAGATAATTAAACAATAAATCCCGTTGTGGATCAATTGCATTATTCAAATCATCAAGATCATATCCATTTTCTAATCCAGGTATAATTCTACCTGCTTTTTGACCATTAGAGATATAATCTTTAAGATGACAATATGCTGTCCCTTTGATACCATGTGTTGCTTTTCCTGCTCTATGATAAAGATCATATAAAAATAATCTTGATGCTACAAATGTCCATTGAGGCACATCTATATCTATTTTCTCAACGGCAGTTTTAATCAAAGCATCTTGAATATCAGATGAACTCATACCATCAATAAATTTTATTTGAGCATCAATCTCTAATTCACTTTGAGAAACCCCTTCTAAATTTGCAGTAGCTGCTATGGTATTTTTTTGTATTTTAGATATATCTAAAACCTCTTTACGACCATTTCTTTTTGTAATCATTATTGACATAGGATTGTTTCCTTGTATGTAATTTAAGAAACAAATTTTACCTAAATATTGCTTAAAAATATATCTATAATTTCATCTTTTTTAATTTTATTTTTACCACTATTGTAAAGATTATTTTCTAAGCTTTGCATATACGGTTTTAGTGCAATATTATGACTATAAGGTAATAAAATTTCATACAAAGTTTTATCATTTTTAGATTTTTTAATTCTTTTTACTATATCACTTTCAACTATCTTTGTATTTTTAGTTTTTAATATCAACCAAACTACTATACCACCTATAATAATTCCAACTAACAAATATATATATTTTAATAAGCTGTTTTCATGTTTTATTATCACTTTTGGATTAGGTTGTATTACACTATTTGATTTTGTTTGTAATGTTTGCACTGTTGGAGCTGATATTGTTGTACCTTTTACTTTTATATCAAATGGTTTCGTTTTTATTGTTATAATTTTATTTTGTTTGATATTAAAATATTGAAATTTTATAGATGGTATTGTAAAATCTTTACTTGATATTATAGATATTTTTTGTACAAAGCTTCCACCATATTGATTATTAATCATTTTATTTTTGATTATTGGTTTATCGCTATATACCACCTGATTATCAAGGTCCAATTTAAAAGGTTCAATATCATCAATATTCCCTATTCCCTCTATTTTCAATGTTAAATTTACAGGTTCGTTATTTTTGGTTGTAGTTTTATCTACTGTCGCTTTTATAGTATAATTACCTTGTACACTAAGATTATTTGGTAAAGATTTTATATCCAAATCCTGCTCATTTGACAATACTCGTTTCCACTTAATCAATCCTGTTCTAGAATCTCTAAGAGCTATTTTTATCATTTGTGATGGTATAGTTTGTTTCCCTGCAAGTTGTGGAAATAAAATATAATTAATAGTTTGAGTTATATATCCGTTCTGTTCTATTGGATTTGGATTTGATAACTCTTTTATCCAAAAATGTTTTAATGATAATTTATTGAGATTTATATCTACAATTTGAAGATTGGATTTGTATGAAAATGTATATGTAGCATATATAGCTTCTCCTGTAAAAGCTTTATTTTTTGAAACTTTTAAAGAAAAAATAAAATCATCACCTAATTTACCAACTGTTGGTTTTATAATTTTAAGTTTTAAAGGATTGGTATATTGTGTAACACCATCAATAACCACTTCAAAAGATGGTATAGTTATAGAATATTGTGGATAAAAATTATAGCTTATACTTTTTGTTTTTGTCATTTTTGAATTTATAATATAAATTTGTGATGAACTAGATCTGCTAGATACATCAAATCCTGCTATTTTATTTATAGTTGGGAATTTTATATCATCACCAGATGCTGTAATTTTTAAAGTTGCCATATCCCCTTTGTATATAGTTGTACGATCTAAAGTTGCAGTTAAATTAGCAAATAACACAAAAGGTATTACAAGAAAAAAAGCTATCCTACCAAGGGTTGATATTGTTTTCATTTTTTTCTCCTTTGTTGTTTAATGGTATCAATAAAGTATTAATACCTCTGTTATTTAACATCTTTGACCATTTTTTTTCTTCCATATCTGAAAGTTTTGATTTTTGTACTTTTGCTTGTTTCATTTTTTGATTTTTCATATCCTGTTTTTTCTTGTTTTGTTGTTTATTCTTCTTATTTTGTTCTTTTTGTTTATTGTTTTGTTGATTCTTTTTAGCTTTTGAATTCTTATTCTTTTGTTTATTTTGCTGTTGTTTATTATTTTTGTTTTGTTTGTTATTTTTTTGGTTATTTTTATTCTGTTTATTATTTTTCTTATTTTTATCTTTTTGTTTTTGTTGATTTTTTTTGTTTTGTTGTTTTTGCTTCTTTTTCTCTTTTTTTAATAAATCCAAATTAAATTTTGTATCTTTATCTTTTTTGATTTTTAAGGCATCTTCATAAGCTTTTATAGCTTTATCAATCTGTTTTGATTTTGCATAACTATTTCCCAAATTATGTAATGTTTTATATTTTAGATTTTTATTTTCTACTTTTTTATAGTATTTAATAGCATCTTTATAGTTTTTTTGTTTATAGGCTATATTTCCCATATTATAATATACTTTATCTGTTTTATTATCAATTTTTTTATAAAATTCCAAAGAATCTTTATAATTTTGATTTTTATAATTTGTTTGTGCTTTATACAAATTAATATCATCTGTAATTGAACCTTGCATATATACAAACAATATCAAAATAATAAAATATTTCATCATTTTCCCCTTCTAAATCCACTAATAGCTATAATAAAAAATAAAATTGCCAATGATAATGGGATATAAAACAACTCTTGGTTATCATTTATTACTATATCTTTTTTATTTGTTGTTTTAAATTTAGATTTAATCGCATCTACAAATATTTTTATATCATTTGATGAAGTTGAATATTGCAAATATGCTCCATCACTTTGAAGTGCCAAAGATTTAATATTTTCATTTAATCTTGTTACAACAATATTTCCTTTTTTATCTTTTTGAACACCATTTTGGGTTTTTATAACTCCACCTTTAGGTGTTGCTATTGCATATACAAATATTTTTATATTATGTTCTTTTGCATAATTAATCTCTTGTGTAAAATCTTTTTTATCTGTACCATCAGTAAATATAATTAACGCTTTTTTATTATTGTTTTTTAATAATTGTTGTGTACTTTTTAATGCTTCAAGAATATCACTTCCTTTTAAACTTATATATTGTGTATCAAGATTTTTTACAAGATATTTCAAACTAAAATAATCGTTTGTAATAGGAGATATTAAAAACGCTCTACTACTAAATCCTATTGCACCTACTTTTTGATTTGTAAAGTTTTTTAACAAAATATTAAATTTTTGTTTTGCAAATTCTAATCTATTTGGATATATATCTTCACATAACATAGATTTGGATATATCAAATGCAACCACGACACTTAAAGAACTTTGTGTAACTTTTATTGGTTTATTTTCTATAATTGGTCTAGCAAGAGTTAGAATCAAAAAAATAAAACTCAATACCAACAGTGCAAAATTTAGTTTTTTTTGATTTTTACCAACTATCATTTTATTTAACATATCTTTTGTAAAATAGTGTTGATAATCTTTGATTTTACCACTTATAAAAATCAATATAACCAATAAAAACAACACATAAAAAGCATAAATATTACTAAAAACAAAATTACTCATATTGTTCTCCTGCTTAGGATTATCAATATAAATAATAATCCAATAGCTATATCCACAAAATATTGGAAATAATACTCTTTTTTGATATATTTTTGAGTTTTGATTTTACTTTTTTCAAGCTTGTTTATTTCATTATATATATCTTGAATCTCTTGTTTGCTATGAGCTTCATAAAATTTTCCACCTGTTTGATCTGCTATATGTTGCAAAACATTTGGATTATAATCCCCTAATCCACCTATACCTATAGTATAAACCTTTATACCATATTTTTTTGCTTTTTGTATCGCTACATCCAACGGTATTGTATGTGCATTATCAACTCCATCAGTTAATAATATAGCAATTTTTTGTTTTGCCTTGCTTGTTTTAAACAAATTAGAACTAAGATACAAAGCCTCATATAACGCTGTTTGTCGCTGACCAGCAACACCAACATTAATATGTGATAAAAGTTCTAATAAACTTTTTTTATCATAAGTTAATGGAACTGCCACATAAGCAAAATCTGCAAAGATACTCAATGCTAATCTATCTGTTTTTCGTTTTGATATAAAATCTGATACAATCTCTTTAGTTATACCAAATTTATTTGCCTCTTGCATACTTCCACTTGCATCTAAAATAATAGATATTTCATATCCATTATTATCATTAATAATTACATCATTTTTTTTCACAGGATTTGCCAATGCAACAACCATAAAGAAAAATACCAAAAACTTCAATACTTTTACTATTAAAGCATTGTGTTTGGTTATATTATGTAACATTTGCATATTTGAAAAATATATTGATTGATTTTTATTTTTACAAAAAAATATACATATAAAATATACTAAAATAAGTGTAAAAGCCCAAGGGTTCAAAAATACAATATTTCCCATCTTATACCCTCACTTTAATATAATCTTTCATCTGATCTATAAGATCAAAATCTATTTGTGGCACATCTTTTTTATATTTATATGGTGCTAATTGAGATACAATTTTTTGAAATTCATCTTTATAATGTTCTTCTACACAATCATATCCATACAAAGTAAAATCATATGCTATTTGTTTAGATGATAATTTATCAAAATCCAATTGTTTAAGATATTGTTTTGCAATTTGTTTTTTTGTTAGCTTTTTAATTTTTTTTCTCATTGATAAATATAAAACAATACTAAATAAAATAATTCCAATAGAGATAGCTATAAAATAAATACTAAAATCTACCGGGATAATTTCTATTTGCTTAATATCTTTTAATTTATCTAATTTATCCATATTATCCTCTTGTTAATTGCTGTAATTTTATCATTACATCATCTGTTGTATAAATTTTTTTATATCTTATATTTGAATATTTAAAATGTGTAAATAACTGTGCATCATGTTGTTTCATCTGTTGATTATATTTTTTTACCGTTCCACTGTCTAAAAATATATTTTCACTATTTCCATTATTTGTATCTATAAGATCAAATTCTCCCAATAATTTTAAATCCTCTTCAAAACGATCTCTTACAATTATACAATACACTTCATGTTTTGCACCAATATATCTAAAATCAGGCATTTGCAAAAAATCACCAATAATAAAAACCAAAGATTTTTGTTTTATTTTTGATAATAAATACTCACTTAAATTTTTATAATCAACACTATTACCCAAACTTTTTGAATTGGTTATATAATCCATCACAATATTTACTATTGCTTTATGTTTTGTTGGTTTATAAAATTTCTCCTCTTTTGTATTGAAAATAACACTTGTAAGTGTATCTTTTTTGGCAACAACACTATTAGACACAATAGAAAAGATTTGTTGCATAATATCTTTTTTTGAAATTTGTGTTCCAAAATAACTACTTCCACTATTGAGATACACTACAACAACATTAAGTTGTTTATCTTCATTATAAATATTAATTGTAGGGGTATTTGTTCTTGCAGTTACTTTCCAATTGATATGACGGATATCATCTCCACTATTATATTGTCGTAACTCTTTGAACTCCATCCCATTTCCACTAAAAACAGAACTGTGTTCCCCAAGAAGATTTGAAAAAATTCTTTTATTTGATTTTATCTCCAAGGTTGTTTTATTTGATTTCATTGTATTACCTCAAATTTACGGTGCTGGAACTTTCTCCAAAATAGTCTGAATAATATCATCTGGTGTAATATCATTTGCTATTGCATTATAATTTAAAATCAATCGATGTCTTAAAACTAAATACGCTACTTTTGCCACATCATAAGGGGTAACAAACTCTTTACCATCTAAAAATGCATAAGCTTTTGCAGCTTTATATAAATCTATACTACCTCGTGGACTTGCTCCAAAATCTATATATTGTGCAATCTCTTCTAACCCATATTTTTCAGGTTCTCTAGTTGCAAATACAATTCTTAACATATATTTTGAAAGCTCATCATCAATATAAATATTTTTTACTTGTTGTTTTAAATTATCAAAATCTTTTTTATCCAAAACTTGATTGATAGTTTCAAATCCTGTTTTAGCTACCCGTTGAACTATTGTAAATTCTTCATCTATATTGTTATATCCTACTTTAACTTTCATCATAAATCTATCAAGAGAAGCTTCTGGAAGTTCATAAGTTCCTTCTTGTTCTACAGGATTTGCTGTAGCTAAAACCATAAACGGATCATCTAATTTAAAAGATTCTTCTGCTATTGTTACTTGTTTTTCTGCCATAGCTTCCAAAAGTGCTGACTGAACTTTTGCTCCTGCTCTATTGATCTCATCTGCTAAAAGTAAATTTGTAAATATAGGACCATGCTTAATTTTAAAATCATTGTTTTTTATATCCAATATTTCACTACCTGTAATATCACTTGGTAATAAATCAGGAGTAAATTGTATCCGTTTAAAATCAAATCCCAAAGATTTTGCCAAAGAATTAACTGCAGTAGTTTTTGCAATACCAGGAACACCCTCAACCAAAATATGCCCTTCACTTAAAAGTGCTATTAACATAGAATTGATAAGTTCATCTTGCCCAACAATAACTTTTTGTATCTCTTGTTTTATTTTAGTTATCATAATATAACCCTTTGTAATAAATATATTGAAAGTTTATCAGATAAATTAGCACTTGTCAAATACAAGTGCTAATTTAAAAATAAATCTAAATTACCTAACATGAAATTAAATAACTGTAAAAATTGTTGTAAAAATATTAGCTAGGGGGACTAGGTCTAGCTAATAAAAAAAGGAGTGCGTATGAAACGCCTAATGAAATACTACTCTTTTAAATTTAAATTACCCTGAAGATATAATCTTAACTTATTTATATTATAATTATTCACTATAAATTTTATGTTACAATTTGTTTTTAAGATTATATTAAGTTATAATACATCAACTGCTTTTTCCATAAGTTTAATATGATAGTTCTCTTGAAAATTGATAAAATCAAAAAATTTAGACAACTCTTCATCTTGTACAGCTTGAGCCAATTTAATACATTCCTCTTTTGCTGCTTTTTCCTCTTCTATACCATCTAATAAAAACTGTTTTATATCATTTCGTTTATATAAATTTTTCATCAAAGTTCTTGGGATTGCTAAAATACCCATTTGTCCTAACATATTACCAAAACATTTTAAGTGAAATATCGATTCATCTATAAGATCTTGATAAACATTGTATTGGACTAAATCATCTGTATAATTTTGCATATATGCATATATCAAAATCAATTCATACTCTTTGTATGTTTCTTCAAATAAAAAGATTGTTAAGGCATCTGTTGAAACTTTATCAAGATTTTTATTTTTATATATACGTTGTTTATTAAATGCAGTTATAGTTTCATCATTAGTTGAATTTAATAATATATTTAATCTTGCTATAAAATAATACTCATCAGATAATATTCTTGCAAATAAAGCATCATCAGGATTATACTCTTTTAATACAAGTTTTATTTGAGATATAAGATAATTAAAATATTCAAAATTACTCTTTTTTTCTATATCTATCGCACCTTTATCATAATCATATTCTATATTTTCATCTTTTAGTTTATTTGATAACCATTTAAGATGTCTAAACTCTATCATAGCCATATCATATAATTCATTTTTAATCTCATCATTTTTAATTGCAAATGATGCAAAAAGTATTTTTAACCATAATTCATGTTTTGCTTGATATATTTCATTTAATTTCATACATTCTCCTTATTTTCAACACCTTCACAAGATATATTTAATTCTAAAGTTGCCATATCTTCTGTTCCACCATTATCTCTACTTTGTTTATGTAATACAGCTGCTTGAAATGCTTTTATAACCATACCTGAACATGCTTGTTGTTTTGGTGGTGCATCTTGAATTTTTATCTCTAACCGTTTTGCTGCTTCTGTAGCATAAGTTAAACTTTCACCTTTAACCATTTCTGTAAATAATGATCCAGCTACAACTGTATCTTGACAAGCTTGACAACCATATTTTATATCTTTTAAATTTTCATTTTCATCTAAATCAAGATAGATAATAGCAAATTCTCCTGTAGATTTATCCAAACCTATACCAATACCACTTGCATTTTCAATCTCCCCATAATTTTTGGGGTTCATCATATGCTCTAAAACTTCTGCATTAACATCTCTTATTTGATCTTCTGTTAATTCTGCCATATTATCACTCCGACATAAAAATATATTTTGATGAATATAATACCATATATTATTAAGTTTTACAATTAGATTTTACAAGTTTTTGTATTTTATTTGATTTTTATAAGATTGACAAACTTTAAAATAAAGTTTGTCAAATTAAAATAAGTTTATCCGTTTTTCTTTTGTTTTGCTGCTCGTCGTCTTAAACTTGGATCAAGCTCTCTTTTTCTGATTCTGATACTCAAAGGTGTAACCTCTACAATTTCATCTTCTTCTATCCATTCCATAGCAAGTTCTAAAGACATTTGTCTATGAGGTATGATTTTAATAGCTTCATCAGCACCACTACTTCTTACATTTGATTGTTGTTTTGCTTTGATAGGATTTACATCAAGATCATTTTCTCTTGCATGTTCCCCTACAATCATACCACCATATACTTTATCTTGTGGTTTAATAAACATAATCCCTCTATCTTGAAGATTAAATATAGAATATGCTACAGCTTCACCTTGTTCCATAGAAACTAAAGCACCATTCATTCTACTTGTAACTACTCCACTATATGGACGAAATTCTAAAAATGAATGATTCATTACACCTTCACCTTTTGTTGCAGTTAAAAATTCATTTCTATATCCAATTAATCCTCTTGCAGGTATTTCAAATTCAACTCTTGTTTGACCATCACCCATAGGCACCATATTACTCATAACTGCTTTTCGTTTACCAAGTGCTTCAATAACTGTTCCACTATGTTCATCAGGAAGATCACATACAAGATGTTCAAAAGGTTCCATTTTAACACCATCAATCTCTTTTACAATAACTTCTGGTCTTGAAATTGAAAATTCAAACCCTTCTCTTCTCATATTTTCAGCTAAAATTGTAATTTGTAGTTCCCCTCTACCTTTTACTTTAAATGCCGCTTCCCCTTGTGGTTCATAATCCATAGCAATATTTGTATTCATTTCAGCTTTTAATCTCTCATCAAGCTTATTACTTGTAACATGCTTACCTTCTGTTCCTGCTAATGGTGAATCATTTACAGCAAATGTAACTTCAAGTGTAGGTTCTTCTATATGCATAGGATCAAGTGGCATAGGATTTGTAGGATCACATAAAGAATCCCCTACATCAATAGTTTCAAATCCGGCAATAGCAACAATATCCCCATGACCTGCTTCTTTAATCTCCATTCTATCAAGACCTTTAAAACCTATAAGTTTAGTAACTCTACCTTTTACTTGTTCCCCATCAGCTTTTACCAATGCTACAGTATCCCCATATCTTATGATACCATTAAATATTCTAGCAATCCCTATTTTACCGATAAAATTATCATAATCCAATGTAAATACCTGTACTTGAAGTCCAGCATCATCACTACCTTTTGGAGCAGGAACTTCTTCTAAAATCATTTTAAACAATGGTTTTAAATCTACATTTTCATCTTCTATATTTTCTTTTGCATATCCATCTCTAGCTGCTGCATAAACCACAGGAAATTCTAGTTGTTCTTCATCTGCTCCCATTTGATCAAATAGATCAAAAACCTCATCAACAACTCTATCTGGTTCTGCTGCTGGTTTGTCTATTTTATTTACTACAACAATTGGTCTATGTCCTAGTTCAAGTGCTTTTTTTACCACAAATTTAGTTTGAGGCATAACACCCTCTTGAGCATCAACAAGTAATAAAACAGAATCAACCATTTTAAGTACCCGTTCTACTTCTCCACCAAAGTCAGCATGGCCCGGTGTGTCTATAATATTGATACGAACACCTTCATAATCAATAGCTGTATTTTTAGAAAGGATTGTAATCCCTCTTTCTTTTTCAATATCATTGCTATCCATCATTCTTTCTTCAGTTTCTTGATGTTCTGTAAATGTTCCAGATTGTTTTAACAATTCATCCACAAGTGTAGTTTTACCATGGTCAACATGGGCAATAACTGCAATATTTCTAATATCTCTCATTTTTTTCCTTAATCTCTTATATTCGCGAATTGTATCCCAAAAATACTTAAACTATCCCCTCAAACTTTTTTAAGGTATTATTTATTTGGTTATACACATCTGATAAGTCATATGGTTCTATAGATTTTGTTTGAGGATAGTGTTTAATAATATTCTCAAAGTTTTCTACTAATATATCTAAATTATCTCCATAAATAATAGGAATATTATATTTTTCCAATAACTGTAAATGACCTTTGAATTGTTTTATATTTCTTGGAAAAAATACAGGTTTATTACCACTAGCAAGTGATTCTAAACAACTATGAACACTTGAAGTCAATAAATATTTTGTATTTTTTATTACCTCTTCATAATCTTCATCTTCAAATAATTCACTAAAATAAGGTTTTAATTTATCTTCATGACCCAAGAAAAAATAATGTCCTAACAATAAAGGGATATTATGCTGTTTTGAATTTTGACAAATATTTAAAAAATCATCTTCATAATCATCATCTGCGAAAAATATAGCTTTTTCTCTTGAAGATTCAGTATTTTGAAAAAAAGTATCATCCACTATATCATACGGTATATCTACACCAACTTCAAATAGATGGGTACAAAACTCTTTCATATACTCTTTTGTGGTATCACTTGGTTCATGTGAATCAAATATAAGTATATCCCGTCTTGTCATCATATGGGGAAGATTTTCAATAATATCTACCCCTAAACCTGTTGATACCCCTAATTCTGATTTAGCAAATGTTGCAGCTCTATAATCTGCTGTTGCTAATATCGGATTCAAATCTTGTAGTTTTTTATAAATTGCTGATGATCTTCTTAGATTTTCCAAACCAAAATTATGTCCTGTTTGACAATATATATATAATTGCATTATTATTTCCTATTTTTATTACTAATATTAAGGTGCAATATATCTACTGCACTTGGTGTTATTCCACTAATTTGACTTGCATTAAATAAGGTTGGTGGCTTATATGCTTTTAATTTTTCTATAATCTCTATAGAAAGTCCTGGTAACCCATCATACACAAAATCATCTGGAATTTTTAAATTTAACATTTTTTTCATTTTTTCAATCTGTTTTTGTTGTTTTTGAACATATCTGTAATATTTTGCTTCTATAATAATTTGTTCTTTTAAATATCTATTTATATCTTTAAATTGTGGTACTAATCTATCAAATTTTTCTATAGTCACACTATTTCGTCCAACAACATCAATCAATAATGTTCTATCACTAATCTTATCTTCTTGCAACTCTTGTAATAATGCTAAATTTTCTTTATTAGGTGTAAACCAACTATTACTCATAAACTCAACTGCTTCACTAATAGTAGTTTGTTTATGCAACATTGTATTATATGTGTTTTCATCTATAAGCCCATATTTATATCCATATGGCATCAATCTTATATCGGCACTTTCTTCTCTTAAAAGTAATCTATACTCTGCTCTACTTGTAAACATTCTATAAGGTTCGTTTGTACCTTTTGTTACAAGGTCATCTATAAGCACCCCTATATAACTTTCATCTCGTCTTAATATAAATGGTTCTTCCCCTTTTATTGATAATACTGCATTAATACCTGCCATAATACCTTGAGCTGCTGCTTCTTCATATCCTGTAGTTGCATTTATTTGCCCTGCTAGATAAAGATTTTTTATTTTTTTAGTTTCTAGCGTATGAATTAATTCTGTAGGATCTATATAATCATATTCTATAGCATAACCATATCTTACAATTTTTGCATTTTGTAACCCTGGTATAGAATGAATCATACTTTTTTGAACATCAATAGGTAATGATGAACTTAAACCATTAATATAATATTCTCTTGCTGCTATTGTTTGTGGTTCTAAAAATAATTGATGTCTATCTCTTGAAGCAAATCTATTAACTTTATCTTCAATACTTGGACAATATCTAGGTCCAATTCCCTCTATTTGACCTGTAAAAAGAGGAGCTCTTTGAAAATTTGATCTAATTGTATCGTGTGTAATTGTTGTTGTATATGTAATATAACAAGGTAGTTGATTTGGATTAAAATTTGTTTTATCTGTTCTAAATGAAAAAGGCAATGGTGTTTCATCTCCAGAATGTTCTTCCATTTGTGAAAAATCAATCGATTTTGCATCTATCCTTGATGGTGTTCCTGTTTTAAGGCGTCCAACTTTTAAGCCCAATTCTTTTAATTGAACTGAAAGTGTTGATGATGGCAATTCCCAAGCACGACCTGCTTCATAAGTATTTTCTCCTATATGAATTAATCCCTTCATAAAAGTTCCTGTAGTTAAAATAACTTTTTTAGATCTAAACTCTTCACCCAATCTTGTTTTAACTCCACAAACTTCAAGAGTATCATCTACTAAAAGTAATTGACTCACCTCATCTTGATATACTTCTAAATTATCTGTATTTAAACAAATATTTTGCATATATACACGATAACTATCCATATCTATTTGAGCTCTACTACCTTGTACTGCTGCACCTTTGGAACTATTTAATACACGAAACTGTATCCCTGTCGCATCTGTACACAGAGCCATTTGACCACCTAATGCATCTATTTCACGAACTAAATGTCCTTTTGCAAGTCCACCAATAGCAGGATTACATGAAGCTGCTCCTAATTGTTCAACCAACATAGTTACCAATAAGGTTTTATATCCCATCCTTGCACTTACAAGTGAAGCTTCAATCCCAGCATGACCACCACCTACAACTATAACATCATATTGCATATATTTTTATCCTAATTATTAATTTAATATGTTACATTATAACATATCATTGATGAAACTATCTTGTGATATTTTTATTTGATTAAAATCTCTAACCAGAAATTTAGAAAATTTAGGATATAATATCCAACATTTACAATTTATATTAACTAGGAAGATTATATATGTTATTAACACCAGGACCTACAGCTGTACCAGAATTTGTACGAGCTGCTATGAGTGAAGAAACTTTACACCATAGAACACCAGAATTTGAAAAAATATTTCAAGATACTAGAGAATTACTTTTAGAGTTGTTAGATATGCCAGAAGCTGTTATATTAGCTTCAAGTGGTACAGGAGCTATGGAAGCTTGTGTTACAAATCTTACACATACAAAAGCATTAACTATCAATGCAGGTAAATTTGGACAAAGATTTGGAAAAATTTGTGAAGCTTTTAATATCCCTTATCAAGAGGTTATTCATGAATGGAACACACCTGCAAATGTTGATGAAATTGTTGATATAATCAACAACGACAAAGATATAGATGCGATTTTTATACAAGTTTGTGAAAGTGCAGGAGGATTGCGACACCCTGTAGAACAAATAGCTTGGGAAGTAAAACAAATCAATCCAAATATATCTATAATAGCTGATGGTATCACTGCTGTTGGTGTTGAAAAAATAGACACAACAAATATAGATGCACTAATTACAGGGAGTCAAAAAGCATTAATGTTACCTCCTGGATTATCTATGATAGGATTAAGCGATGCAGCTGTAAAAAAAATAGAACAAAAACCAGCAGGGTATTATTTGAACCTATTAAGTGAAATAAAAAAACAAAAACAAAATACTACAGCATATACAGCTGCTACTACATTGATAATAGGATTAAAATCTATTTTACAAAAAATCAAAGATATAGGATTTGATAAACTATACAGTGATACAAATAAAAGAGCACAAGCAACAAGAGATGCTTTGGTTGCATTGGGACTTGAAGTTTATCCTATAACTCCTGCAAATGCTATGACTACAATATACACTGAAGATTCAAATGCTATAAGAAAAATTTTAAAAGAAAAATATGATTTAAATATTGCAGGTGGACAAGATCATCTTAAAGGAAAAATTTTCAGAATAAATCATATGGGACTTGTAACCCCTTATGAAGCTTCATGGGCAGTAAATGCTATAGAAAAAGCTATGGATGAATTAGGTATAAGAAAATTTGATGGAACAGCAAATAAAATATTTATGGAAGGTTTTTTTAAATGATTCATGAACATGAAATACCAAATGGTAGTAGATTGTATTTTGGAAAAAGTGCAAAAATAAAACGGGATTTGGAATCAAAAGTTAGTGATTTTTTATATTCAAAAAACTTTCAAGAGATAATTACTCCAAATTTTTCATATACACAACACCAAAGTATAGATGATGAAACACAACTTATAAAAATAAGTGATGAATCAAATAATCAAGTAGCCTTAAGAGCTGATTCTACACTTGATGTTGCTAGAATTATTACCAAACGATTAGGAAGAACAACAGATCATAAACAATGGTTTTATGTACAACCTGTTTTTACATATCCATCAAGTGAAAACTATCAAATGGGTGTAGAATGGCTAGAATACGAAGATACAAGTGGTATAATCAATCTTACAACAGAACTATTTGAATTAATCAATATAAAACCATTAATACAAATTGCAAATATCAATATACCTAAACTTGTAGCCAATGAATTAAATATCGATATAGATATATTCAAAGATGGAAATATAGCAAAACTGTTTAATCTAAAAATAGATTGGTTAGATAAATTAATCAATGTAACAACAATAGATAATCTTGTAGCTATAAAAAATATACTACCTGAAGTTATACAAAACGAGGTAAACAAATTAATCAATATTGCTAACAATATAGATTACAACAATATCACATTATCACCACTGTATTATACACCTATGAAATATTATGATGATGTTTATTACAGAGTGATATACCAAAATGCAACTTTGGCAAAAGGTGGCAAATACAAAAGTGAAGGTGTAAGTTCTTTGGGATTTGCACTTTATACAGATAATTTAATAAAAATTTTAGAAAATCAAAAGGTTTAAAATATGAGTAAAGCAGATATAATAGTAGGAATACAATGGGGAGATGAGGGAAAAGGTAAAATCGTAGATAAACTTGCCCAAGAATATGATGTAGTTTGTAGAAGTCAAGGTGGTCACAATGCCGGACATACAATATGGGTTGATGGAGTAAGATATGCTTTACACCTAGTTCCTTCAGGGATATTAAATCCAAATGCAATAAATATAATTGGTAATGGGGTAGTTTTAAATCCTGAATCTATAATAAAAGAGATGAAACAATTTTCTAATCTTGAGGGTAGAATTTTTATTTCAGATAAAGCACATTTAAATTTACCATATCATAGTTTAATAGATATTGCAAAAGAAAAATTAAAAGGTGATGCAGCTATAGGAACTACAGGGAAAGGGATTGGACCTGCATATTCAGATAAAATCAACAGAGTAGGACATAGAGCAAGTGAACTATTACAACCACAAACACTAATAGCAAATATTTTAGAATATTTTGAACAAAATAAAACTATTTTTGATGCTTTAAATTTAAATATTCCATCACAAGATGAGATAACTGCACAAATCAATGAGTACAGTGAAAAATTATCAAAATTTATCACAAATACAACAAATTTGGTATGGAAAGCTTTAGAAGATGATAAAAAAATATTATTAGAAGGTGCTCAAGGTACACTTTTGGATATTGATCATGGTACATATCCTTATGTTACAAGTTCAAATACAGTAAGTGCAGGTGCTTGTACAGGATTGGGATTAAATCCTAAAGATGTAGGTACAATAACAGGAATTGTAAAAGCTTATACTACAAGAGTAGGAAATGGACCTTTTCCTACAGAAGATTTTACAAACGCTGGTAAAACTATGGCAGAAATAGGTAAAGAAGTAGGAACAACAACAGGAAGATTAAGACGATGTGGTTGGTTTGATGCTGTATTGGTAAAATATGCAAGTAGATTAAATGGTTGTGATCAATTAGCACTAATGAAATTAGATGTATTAGATAATTTTGACACTATCAAAATCTGTACTGCATATGAATTAAATGGGGAAATCATAGATTATGTTCCAAGTAATTTAGATGATGTAAAACCTATATATGAAGAAATTAAAGGGTGGAAAAGTGTAGTTGGATGTAGAGATTATGACCAACTTCCACAAGAAGCAAAAGAATATATATCTAAAATAGAACAATTAACAAATACAAGAGTTGGAATTATTTCAACATCTCCTGAGAGAGAAGATACAATAATAAGAGGGATATAATATGAAATTAAAAAAGCAACACGCAAACTATATAGCAAGAAAAATTACAAATGACCTGATATCTCAAGATTTTATTCAAATCAGAAAAGATAAAGCACTTATAACTCAAGAATGTGAAAGAATTATCAATGAAGATATAGATAAAGAGATAAAACTAGATGAAAAAGTAGAATCAATTTTGGAAGAAAAAGAGGATGATATAGAGTTTTATAATGCAGATTATAGACAACTATTTTGGATGACTAAAAAAAGACTTGCAAATGAATTTGGTGTTAGTTTAAATTTTGAAGATAGATTTTCAAATATTGCACATAATATTATGGACTATCTATATGAAGAAGATTTTATCCATTTTGAAGTATCTGACAATCAAGTTAAAAATGTTATTTTTAATTCTATTGACCAATTTATTTCAGGATATGATGCAGCAGATAGTGCAGCTTATGAAAAAATTAAATCATACAAACGAAAACTAATCCCTGGAACTGAAGATTATGATGCAGTATATAATAGATTATATGAAGAAGAATTAGTACGAAGAGGACTTATATAATGGAAAAAGTTTATATCTATCTTGAAAATGGAACATATTTAGAGGCAAATAGTTTTGGTGCAAGTGGTACAAGTGTAGGTGAAATTGTTTTTAATACATCTATGACAGGATACCAAGAGATAACTACTGATCCATCTTATGCTGGTCAATTTATCACTTTTACTGCACCAGAAATTGGAAATGTAGGTGTAAATAACGCAGATATGGAAAGTGATAAAGTATATTGTAAAGGTGTATTAGTTAGAGCGTACAATGAAAAATATTCAAATTTCCGAGGGGAAAATAATTATGCTAGTTTGTTAAAAGAGCATAATATTTTAGGTATTTGTGATATAGATACTAGATATATTACCAAAATGTTAAGAGATCAAGGAGCTATGATGATGATAGCTTCTACTGAAATTTCATCAAAAGAAAAACTAAAAGAGATGCTTGAAAACTCTCCAAGAATAGAAGATATAAATTATATAAAAATAGTATCAACCAAAAAATCATATACACATAAAAGTGGTGCTTGGAATCACAATATTATGGATTATAACAAAGCTATGATGAGTGATAAAAAAATTGTTGTAATTGATTTTGGCGTAAAAAGAAATATCTTAAATGAACTTGTTCAAAGTGGTTTAGAAGTAGAAGTTATACCATCAGATTTTCAAGCAGATGATTTAATCAAAAGATACCAAGATGGCGATATTAGTGGAGTATTTTTAAGTAACGGACCAGGTGATCCTTTGACTTTGACTCAAGAAAAAGCTCAAGTTGAAAAACTTATCCAAACAGATATACCTATATTTGCTATTTGTTTAGGACATCAAATGTTAAGTATCGCTCATGGGTATGATACTTATAAACTAAAATTTGGTCAACATGGTGGTAACCATCCTGTAAAAAATGAAAAAAATATTGTAGAGATTACAGCTCAAAATCACAATTACAATGTACCAGATGATATTGAACAAATAGCAACTGTAACTCATAAAAATCTTTTTGACAATACTATTGAAGGGATAAGATACAATAAAGGAAATATATTTTCAGTACAACACCACCCTGAAGCTAGTCCAGGACCACACGAAAGTAAATATATTTTTGATGAATTTGCAAAAGCGTTAAATTAACACTTTTGCTTTAATGTTTGGGATAATAATATTCCAAACATCTAGCACTATAAAATCCTCTTACATATTCAGGAGATACAAACATATCGTTTTGTAGCACCCAAGTATTATTTTTTGATTTATCTATAATAATAGATTGAGAAACTTTTCTCAATGCTTTACTTTCACAAATTACTGCACCACCATTATTAAACCGTTTTTGTACTTTTGCCATTCTGTTTGTTGTCATAATATAATGCCCAAATACAAATATCAAAATAACCCCAAGTGTAATAGGAACTGTTTTTTTCCAAGCATTTCCATTTGATATAAATGGACGAGTACCAACAAAAATTGCAACTCCAAGTGCAAACAATCCTATAAGTAAATAACCACCCTCTAATTGTATAAAATTATTCATAATCTATCCTTGCAAATTTTTATATTGTTGTTCCCAGATTTTTTCATCATCTGTAAAATATCTTAATCTTATTTTTTTAAATTCCCTTGATGAATACAATGGCATATGAGATTTACTAACAATTTCATTTGCAATATTTTCAATCACTGCATTTGTATCTTCTTTTGTTTTTCCATGTATCATTGTAAATAAATTATATGGCCAATTTGGATATTTTGGTCGTAAATAACAATGACTAACTGCTGAAAAAGATGCTGCTGTTTCACCTATGGCTATACCGTCTTTTTCATCTACATCCCATACAACCATTGCATTTGCATTAAATCCTGCTTTTCTATGATTGAGAATTGAAGCAAATCTTCTCATAATACCACTTTGTTGTAATTCATCTACAGCCTTAAAAAACTGATTATATGTTATATTTAATTGCTTTATTATATCTTCAAAAGGTTCTGATTTGATTTGAATATCATTTTGTAAAAGTTTTACAATATCATAATGCAAAGGTGTCATATCTAATTTTATTTTCTCTTTTTTTATAACTTTTTCTTTTTTGTTCTCTTTTCCTGTTGTATCCAATTTTACAGATATTTTAAAAAGCTTCAAAGTAGGTAACATAATAAAATCATTTGCTTGAGTTTCTTTTGCCAAAATATTTATAGTTTGTTCCAAACCTAATATACTATCTGGAGATACAGCACAAGTAAACCATATATTAAATTTATGATTTCTTTCATAATTATGTGAAACTCCTGGATGAGCATTGATAATTTTTACTGCATTATCAATTTTATCTTCATCTATTTCAAAAGCTACAAGTGATGATTTATATCCTAAACTTTTAGTATCAAATATAGCAGATGTTTGTCTAATAATTTTTTCATCTTTTTGTTGTTGAATTATATCAATAACTTCTTGTTCACTTAATCCTAACTCATTAGCTATAGCTTCAAAGGGCTTCTCAACCAATGGAAAATGTTTTTGTATTCTTAATAATATCTCTCTTGTCATTATATATCTTCTTATTATAAATTTTTAAAAATAGATTGTATCACATAATTGTAAGAGTTAGATTAACCAAAGTCAATTGTTTAATATAGATATAGTATTATTAATTATTTTTATGTTACTATTTCAATAAAAAGGATAAATTTTGTCATATTTTCCAGCTTTACTTGATTTATCTAATGCAAATATACTAATTGTAGGTGGTGGTAAAATTGCAACAGACAAGTTAGAAAAACTTTTGGATTTTACTACTAATATTACTATTATAGCAACAAATATATCATCAAAAATGAAAATATTAATTGATAAATACAATCTAAAATCTACAATCAAACAATATGAACCAAAAGATTTATCCAATATATCTATAGTAGTTGTAGCAGTTGATAATATACCATTACAAAAAGATATTTTTGAACAATGTAAAAAAAATAATTGTTTATGCAATAGTGTAGATAGTACCAAATATTGTAATTTTATATTTCCTTCATATATCAAAAAAGATGATTTAACTATAGCTATATCTACAAATGGTACTTCACCTGCATTTGCAAAATATTTCAAAAGATTTTTACTTGATATTATCCCTGATAATATTGGTACTTTTTTAACAAATATGAAAAACAAAAGAACAACTATGCCAAAAGGGGCAAAACGGATGGAATTTTTTGCAAATGAAGCAAAACAATATATAAAATCATGGGAGATTAAAAATGAAACTAAATAATACAATAATGTTAGCTTTGGCTATATTATTTTTTGTGTTAGGATATAATGCACTACAAGATGCAAAACCTACATATAAAAACAAAAGGATATATACAGCACTACAACCTTATAATCCATATTACCTAGAAAAACGTGTTGGAGGATTTTCAATATTGAGTAAAGAAGATGATATAAAAGAAAAACCACCTATTACTGAAGTATATCACAGATTGGAACAACTTGAACAAGGTTGGGGAATGCAACACCTTAAAATAGTTAATAACAAATTAGAAATATATGATAATAATAAAAAACTTATCAAAACTATTGTATTTCAAAATCCAAAAGAAAAAAAATGGACACAACAATACTATAATATAAAATAAATTACAGTATTGTAAAAATTTAGAAAGTTTACTTTCTAAATGAACCAGAAATGATACTTAAAAACTCATCTTTGGTTTTTTTCTCTTTTTTAAACAATCCTCTAAGTGCAGATGTTACGGTAGTAGAACAAATTTTTTCTACTCCTCTCATCTCCATACACATATGTCTAGCATCAATAACAACTGCTACACCTTTTGGGTGGATAGCATCATTTATAGCATCTGCTATTTGTTCGGTTAGTTGTTCTTGAATTTGCAATCTTCTTGCAAAAACATCAACTACTCTTGGTATTTTACTAAGCCCAACAACTTTACCATCTGGGATATATGCTACATGTACTTTTCCAATAATTGGCAACATATGATGTTCACACATAGAATAAAATTCTATATCTTTTACCACCACCATCTCATCATTTGATGATGTAAATAAAGCAGAATTTATAATCTCTTTTGCATCTTTATCATAACCACTACACATAAATTCCCAAGCTTTTCTTACTCTTTGAGGAGTTTTGATTAAACCTTCTCTATTAACATCTTCACCGATATGTTCTAATATATTTTTAACTGCATTTTCCATAAACAAGATTATAGCAGATAAATTTTATATTTAAGATAAAAAAAAGTGAAAAGAAGATACAATAAATACAGATTATTTTATAATATTAGGAGATTAAAATGGGTATACCAAGTGGAATGGAATTATTTGTAGTAGTAGCAGTTATTGTTATGCTATTTGGAGGAAAGAAAATACCAGAACTAGCAAGTGGTATAGGAAAAGGAATTAAAAATTTTAAAGCAGCTGTAAAAGATGACGAACCAACAGCAACAACAACAGCAGCGACAACTACAACTACAGAAGCTATCTCAAGCGAATCAAAAGAGGAAGCACCAAAAACTACACAAACAACTACAGCATAATATATGAAATCAGAAGTTAAAAAACTTATAGAAGAGGTTTTAAACAAAGAGATAGTTTTAGAAAAACCAAAAAATATCTCTTTGGGACATTTCGCTACTCCAATCGCATTTTCACTTGCGAAAGAATTACGAAAAAATCCAATACAAATCGCTGAAGAATTAGCAGAAAAGTTTCAAGATAATGATATATTTGAAAATGTTCAAGCAGTAAAAGGGTTTCTTAATTTTAAACTATCAAATGAATATTTATTAAAACATATAAATAAAGCTTTAAATGATGAAAATTCTTATGCAACAAACTCTCACAATGAAAAGATTTTATTAGAATATGTAAGTGCTAACCCTACAGGACCTTTGCATATAGGTCATGCTAGAGGTGCTGTATTTGGAGATACACTTGCTAGAGTAGGTAAGCATTTGGGTTATAATATTACAACTGAATATTATGTCAATGATGCCGGTGCTCAAATGGATCTTTTGGCTACTTCTTTATATCTTGCTGCCAAAGAATTTATACTAAAAGAAGAAGTTATATATCCTGAAACTTTTTATAGAGGTGATTATCTAGTTGATATAGCAAAAAAAGTTATAGAAATATATGGAGAACAAATTTTTAGTGATCAATCAAAAAAAGAGCAATTAGCTTTATTTGCCAAAGATGAAGTGATGAAAATCATTATTTCTGATTTGCAAGATTTAGGTGTAACATTTGATAACTTTATCAGTGAAAAATCATTATATAGTTCTTGGGATACTACAAAACAAAAATTAGAACAAAATGGATCTTTATATACACAAGATAACAAACTATGGATTAAATCTACCCAACTAGGTGATGATGTAGATCGTGTTGTTGTAAGAGATAACGGAATACCAACATATCTTGCAGGTGATATTATATATCATCAAAATAAATATGAACGAAACTTTGACAGATATATAAATATTTGGGGTGCAGATCATCATGGATATATCACAAGAGTAAAAGCAGCAATTAAATTTTTAGGATTTGATCCTGATAAATTAGAAATATTATTATCACAAATGGTTGCATTGCTAAAAGGTGGGAAACCATACAAAATGAGTAAACGAGCTGGAACTGTTATATTAATGAGTGATATTGTTAATGAAATAGGTTCAGATGCTCTTAGATTTATCTTTTTAACCAAAAAAAGTGATACACATTTGGAATTTGATATTGATTTGTTAAAAAATAATGATTCATCAAATCCTGTATTTTATATAAACTACGCTCATGCTAGGATAAATCAATTATTTAAAAAAGCAAATTTAACAGTAGATGATATCATGGATCAATCTATAAATAATCTCCATCAAGATGCACTTGATTTAGCATTTCAATCTTTGCTTTTGGGATCTATTTTAGAAGAAGCATTTGATAAAAGAGATATGCAAAAAATCACAGACTACCTACACAGTTTAAGCTCTATGATTCATAAATTTTACAATGAACATAAAATTGTTGGTATAGACCATGAAAAATCATACTTAAAAATCTTAGCAATGGCTGCATTGTCTATCCGTGTAGGATTAAAAGTATTAGGTATAAAAGCCAAGGAGGTAATGTAAAATGTTAAAATGGGGTGTTATTTTAGTAGTAGGAATTATAGTATATATGATTACTATAGGTGATATGGGTGGTGCTAAAAAAGCTACAAACAACTATCAAAAAGT
>Ga0256828_1000210_pt1 | contig 40238 bp, 45 predicted proteins | sample CV88metaG_FD_185993 | JGI IMG/M metagenome (GOLD analysis project Ga0256828, IMG submission 185993) | Hydrothermal vent microbial communities from East Pacific Rise, Pacific Ocean - CV88 | ecosystem: Environmental > Aquatic > Marine > Hydrothermal vents | place: Pacific Ocean: East Pacific Rise...
CAGGAATGCCTCCACAAATGGGAATGCCGGGTATGATGTAAGATGCCGTTAAGAAAAAGCCAATTTCTTGGCTTTTTTAGGCGTCGCACCAGAGGTCAATGTACGAAGTACTGACCGTCGGAGTCCACTAACGAGAATTTCTTCTCGTTTCTAGCGCCAAAACCACAACAACCATTTTAAAAAATATATATTTAATCTCTTTTCATTATAAAACTATGCTAAAATTACTCCAATTTAAATCGGAGAAAAATATGAAAAAAATCCTACTCTTACTACTGAGTGCTACTGCAATTTTTGCCAGCCAATGCAATTATGATCTCAAAGAGCTAAAAGTTGATTGGAAAGCTTACAAAACACCTTTAAAAATTGGTGTTGGCGGTACTTTTGACAATATTGACATAACAGCAACGGACAAAAGTTCTACAAAAGCTTTTTTACAATCTGCAACACTCACTATTCATACAGCAAGCATAAATTCAAAAAATGCAGGGCGTGATGCAAAACTTGTTCACTACTTCTTTAAAAAACAGAATGTAAAAGCAATCACGATCAAGGTACTCTCTGTTGAGAAAAAAATTATAAAACTTGCTGTTACAATGAACGGCATTACAAAAACAGTACCTATGAAACTAGATCTTGAAAAAGATGAAGCTGAAGCAGAAGGCTATATTGATCTTGCTGATTTTAAAATGCTCCCTTCTCTTCAATCAATCAATAAAGCCTGTTATGATCTCCATCAGGGAAAAACATGGCAAGATGTAGAGATAGAATTTGAACTCAAAACAAAAAAGAACTGTGAATAAAAAAACCGTTTCCCTTGTTCTTGGAAGTGGCGGAGCAAGAGGTCTTGTCCATATTGGTATTATCAAATGGCTTGAAGAGCACAACTATAAAATAGTCTCTATCTCCGGTTGCTCGATGGGTGCTCTTATTGGTGGTTTTTATGCAGCAAATCGCCTTGACACCTACAGAGAGTGGCTTGAGAGCATAGATATTTTAGATATGCTTAAACTTTTAGACTTTAAAGGAAGCGGTGGCTTAGTATCAGGTGAAAAACTTATGCATAAACTTCATGAACTTCTCGGTGAACACAACATTGAGGATCTGCCTATAAAATTTACTGCTGTAGCAACTGATATAGATGCACAAAAAGAGGTCTGGATTAATGATGGTTCACTCTTAAAAGCAATTCGTGCTTCCATATCTTTGCCCATGTTCTTTACGCCATATCATTATAGAAATAAAAATCTTGTTGATGGCGGTGTTTTAAATCCTGTACCTATAGCACCAACCTTTCATGACAATACAACCGTAACCATTTCAGTAAATTTGGGAGGAGAAGCAAAAGCAGAATCACTTCCTCAAACTAAAACAAAAGAGAGAACACTTTCTACAACACTCGCCGATTATCTCACAAAACTCTCCCTGCCGGAAAGCTTTACAAAAGAGAACAATATCTATATGATTGCCAATAAATCTTTTGAAACAATGCAGAGTAATATTGCCCGTATGAAACTTGCTGCTTATCCATCAGACATAGAAATTGATGTTCCTATTGATCTTTGCGGTACATTTGAGTTTAACAAAGTAGAACAACTTATATCTTACGGATATAACTTATGTGAAAATATAGATGAATTAAAGGAAACAGATGCAAAATCCATTTGAGAGCGGACAAATTAAAAACTATATTCTCTTTTATGTCGGTATTGTTGTTATAATGATACTCTTTTTCGCAGCAACTACACTCTTTAACGAGCCAAAAAAAATTGCAAAAAAAGAGTTCAACACAGAACTTAATACAACTCAAAAAACAACAATAGCAGAAACAAAAAAAGAGACAACCCCTAAAAGAAAATATAAGCTACTTCAAAAAGGCTATTAAACTTTTTAAATAGTGCTTACTCTTTTGTGACAATATAGAGTTGCTCATGTCCAAGACGTTTTAAGATATCCATCACGGAGACAAAATCCTGAAACTTTGACTCTTTGTCACTACGCAATACAACTGTCTGTTTTTTTGAAATTTTTGAGAGTTTTTCTTCCAACTGTGCAAGATCAACGCGCTCTTTTTCAAAAAACATCTCCCCTTTTGCATTAACATAGACAGTTACCTCTTTTTGAGTATCCTCTTTCTGTTTTGTTTTTGCTTCTGGAAGATCTACGGGAATAACACCCTGTTTTATAAAAGTTGCCGTTGTCAAAACCATAACAAGCAGAACAAGCATAATGTCAATAAATGGAATAACATTGATCTGATCAAAACGCTTAAAATGTTTCTTTTTACATTTAGACATTGCTCTGTTTCTCTTCCTGTGCTACATCAAATTTTGTTAGAATTCTCTCAACTTTTCTTAGAACGATAGTATAAGCAACAATAGCAGGCATAGCTACAACAAGACCAGTCGCAGTTGCTTTAAGCGCCAGTGCCAAACCTATCATAATTTTCTTTGCGTCAACAGCACCGAGATCTCCAAGTGAGTAAAACGTAATCATAATCCCCACAACAGTACCAAGCAAACCCACATAAGGTGCATTTGATCCAATAGCACTGATGACGCCTATATTATCAGTCAAATCAAGTTCTAAGTTATCCCTATGTTTATAATCTTCTATACGAACACTCTTAAAAAACATCATACGCTCAATAAAGAGCCACAGTGTTACTATACTCATTAACCCGAGCGTACCCATAACACCATAATCTAATGCCGTCTCTGCATATGTTATCATTGAAGCTGTTGCCTGCATCTCTATCCTTCTTATTTTTTAAATTGTAGTTTTACTGTTGTTCCCTCTTTTGGGGATGAAACAAAAATAAGTTCTATTGCATTCTCGTCACAAAAACGTTTTACCATATTTAAGCCTATTCCAAAGCCCTTCATTTCACTATTGACTTGATAATAACTATCAAAAATTCCCAAGAGTTCCACCTCATCCATACCAATACCATAATCTTGAATCGAGAGACAAGCCTCTTCTATTTTAATATCTATATCTTTTGCACTATCTGAATATTTTACAGCGTTATCAATCACATTGTCAAGAACTTTTGCTAAACCAATTTTATCCATAAAAAGTTCATACTCCGTTAATTGTAAATGAAAATTCATATGTGGATAGACTTTTTGCAAAAACTCCACACGATTTTTCACAAGTTGATCTAAATAAAAATGCTCTTTTAACTCCTGCTTTGTCTGTGTTTTTATAAGATAATCAAGTTCATTATAACGTTGCTTGAGCATCTCACAAGCACTCTCAATACGCGCAACACGTTTGAGTGCCTTTTGATCCTGCATAGATTTTTGAAGCATCTGTGTATTTGTTGTAATCGTACTGATTGGCAAATTTAGTTCATGCAGTGTCTCTTTGGAGAGATTTTGCAAATTTTTAACATACTCTTGTAAAGGATCAACCGCAAGTTTTGAAATAAAAACAGCACTCAGAGTGACTAAAGAGAGAGCAACAACACTCAAAAGAAAAAAATTCTCTATCAATGCAACCTCTAGCATATAGTAGAGTAAAAGCAAAAAAAGAATTACTGTTAAAAAATAGAAGAGAAAAATGGTAATACGTAAATTACGAAACAAGTCGATACCCTATTCCCCGAATATTTTCAAACTTTACATCAGGAAGCATCTGTTTTAGACGATTGACATAAACACGAACAACACCATCACTTCCACTCTCTGAACTACTCCAAAGTTCATTAAGAATTAACTCTTTTGGAACTGTTTCGTTGACGTGTTGCATAAATAGGAGTAACAATCCATACTCTTTTTGAGAGAGTTCAAGCTTATCTTCTTTATAGTAGATAGTTTTATGTTTCTCATCATGGCAGAGATCACCAATAGTCTCAGGAATTACTTGCTGTGTCCTCTTTAAAAGTGCTTTTATACGAAAAAGCAACTCTTGCATATCAAAAGGTTTTGTCATGTAATCATCACAACCACTCAAAAATCCCTCTTGCAATTTTTGCTTCTCTGTGTGTGATGTTAAAAATATAGCTGCTGTTTCATCATCAGCATCACGAAGCTCTTTTAAAAGCGATGTTCCGCTAATAAGAGGAACATTAATATCTAAGAGATAAAGATCAAACTGCTCTTGGAAAGTTGCATCAAGTGCATCTTGTCCATTTGGTGAGTGTTTCACTATATATCCCTCTTCTTCAAGCAGGTCAATTAAGGTCTCTGCAAAGAGCAGATCATCTTCTAAAAGCAGTATTTTAATCGACACTCTCAATAGCCCATGAAATAGTTTTACCCGCATACATCGGTACTACATTTGCATAGAGTTCAGGAACAACAAACGGTCGTTTTTCAAGGGTAACCTCTTTAAACTCAGGACAGATCCCGTAAATATTTTGTGCATTATCACTCACAAAACTCTGTAAATTATCAAGTTTGCCAAACTGATCAAAGATCTCACAAAGCAGTTGCAGGGCAATCGGTGCAGTAAAAACACCGGCAGCACAACCACACGTCTCTTTTTTACTCTGTGGATGCGGAGCCGAGTCTGATCCAAACATCACTTTTGGATGTGCTTCAAGAGCAACAGAGAGCAGTGCATCCAAATCTTCCGGACGTTTTGCTATCGGTTTACAGAAGTGATGCGGCATCATCATTCCGCCTATAACATCATCAAGTGTCAAAAGCAGATGGTGAACAGTAATTGTCGCATAGAGATTATCATACTTATCAAGCATATCAACCGCAGCTTTTGTCGTAATATGCTCCATAATAATTTTTAGATCAGGGAAATTTTTTGCGAGAAGCTCATAAATAGACATAAACTCTGCTTCACGATCCATAACAAAACCATCCGTTTCACCATGAACACACAAAGGAAGACCAAGTTCGCTCATAGCTTCTAATGTTGGTCGCATCTCTTCAATATCAAAAGAGCTTACTCCCCCTTCTGAGTTTGTAGTAATTCCGGCAGGGTAGAGTTTTACAGCGGTGATCTCATCAGCAATATCTGCAAGAAATTTTTTATCATAGTTTTGATAAAAGAGTGTCATATATGGTTCAAAGTAGTCATTTGGCACAGCTGCCATAATACGCTCTCTATAAGCAAGAACATCCTCTTTGGATGTAACAGGAGGTACAAGATTTGGCATTACAAGTGCTCCACTGAAAGAGTAGGCAGAGAGAGGGGCAATATTTTCAAGCATTACAGCGTCACGAAGGTGTAAATGCATATCAAGAGGCATTAAAAGCGTATGCGTTTTCATCAAAAAAATCCTTGGGTATTAATTAATGCAAAGTATAACAAATCTGCTATTAAATCCCCCATAAATAGAGATCAATAAAGGAGATAAACATCCCTATGAATGCTAAAGATTTATAAAGATGGGAGAGTTTTATAAAGGGTTTGCCATCAATAAAAATACCAAGTTGCACTGCAGACACCGCCAAAGAAGCCAAAATAAAAAAGAGATATGCAACAATTAAAACAATATACCAACTTTTAAAGAGAAATCCATAAACAAAGAGCGCTACAACAGCTATAAACACAACACTGTTTTGAATAAGCATATGCCCACTCGGTTGCTCCTCTTTTTTATAGACACGAGCAATTTTAAAATATAAAAATGACAACAATAACCCTATATAAAATAACAAACTAATCCTTTTTCTCTATAATAATATCACTCTTCTCTTCTTTTGGTTTGGCAATAGAAAGAATAACCTCTTTTTCAACATTTTTAGCAACTTTTCCACTTGCTATTAGCTCAAGCAGTTTATGCACACGCTGCTCTTCAAGCTCTTTCTCTTTTAAAAACTGTTCATGTTTAAGTTTTTCTTCATGAAGCTGTCGCTTTAACTCTCTGTTTTTCTTACTGTTAAAATAGAGTAACAGCAGAGCGAAGAGAATAACTACGGCAATTGCAATAACAATATAGACGGTATAACGCATATTCTCTTTGCTGATCTTTGCATCCATCTCGGAACTTTTTACTTTTGCCTGAAAATCTGTCTGTGCAATACTCTTTTTAGCTTCAGCATTAATTTTTGCAATATTGAGTTCATTTTCTGAACGAATTTTAGCAATTTTAATCTTGGCCTCATTTTCAAGCTTAGAGAGTTCTAACTTATTATGACTCTCCATCACTTTATCGGCACTGCGATAAGCCAAAGAATTGGGGTTAACACCTGTAGTTTTACTCGGTGCACCCAATAATCGTATTCTATTGTTATGCGAACTGTTTCCTTCATTACAACCTGTAAAGATCAGGACAAATAGTAAAATAAATCCAAATAGTGCTTTCATAATTCATCTCTTTTTATAGACTGTTTTTCGCCTGTGCGATCAGTTTGTTAATAGCCTCTTCATACTGTTTTACTTCTGTGGCATCTGTTGATTCAAAACGGGTAACCAAAACAGGTGTTGTATTTGATGCACGGACCAAACCCCACCCTTTTTCAAAGTTAATACGAACACCATCAACAGTAATAATATCTCTAATAGTCGGAAAATCTGCCGGTGGATTCTCTAAAAGTGCTTTAATGGCATCCATTAGTTTAAATTTTTCTTCTTCAGTTGTCTCAACTTTGATCTCTTCAGTTGAATAAACTTTTGGAAGACGTGCGAGTTCTGCATCGAGGTCAATACCATCATGCACTAATTCTAACATTCTCAAGGTCGCATAAATAGCATCATCATATCCGAAATATCTGTTTTTAAAGAAGATATGCCCACTCACTTCACAAGCAAGATCTGCACCCGTCTCTTTCATTTTTACTTTTAAATTTGAGTGACCTGTCTTATACATTATAGCATTACATCCACGTGCTCTTAACTCATCATACATAACCTGTGAACACTTTACTTCACCAATGACAGTAGGCTTATCCATTTTCATAGAGTAGAGCAGTGCCATCATATCACCTTTGATATTGTTTTTATGTGTAAGCACCGCAATTCTATCAGCATCACCATCATAAGCAAAAGCAATATCACCCTCTTTTTCTAAAAGTGCTTTAACATCCTCTAAGTTATGTTCAACAGAGGGATCTGGGTGATGATTTGGGAAAGTACCGTCAGGATCAACATAAAGTCCTTTCGTATTGAGCTCTAAACGTTGAAAGATCTCTTCAGTCACAACACCGGCAACACCATTTCCACAATCATAAACAATACGTGTAGGCATCCCTTTTAAATGCTGAAACTCATTCACTAAAAAGTCTATATAACGTTTAGCTGCATCGATCTCAATCACTTTGCGCTCAGGAGTTGTAGGCATCTCCATCGCTTCACACTCACGTCCAAGAGCATAAATATCATCAGAAAAGAAAGGGAGTTTATTTATAGTAATCTTAAAACCATTATATTCACTCGGATTATGACTTCCTGTAATCATCACAGATGCACTTGGTGTAATACCGTTCCACTCTTGATAATTTGTAAAGTAATTTACAGGTGTCGGTACAAGTCCCATATTAAGAACTGTCTTACCGCCCGCATTAAGCCCTCGTGTCAAATATTCAAAAAGAACAGGAGAGTGACTTCGTGCATCATAACCGACGGCAACATACTCACCTTCAATCCTATCTGCTAAAGCACGCCCTATTTTTACTACACTTGCTTCATTTAACTCTTTCTCATAAATACCACGAATATCATACTCTCTATATATGCTCACTATATACTTCCTTTAAAAATTAATGCTGATATAATACTATAAAGTTGATAAAACTTGAAATAGAAAAAAGAATTTGCAAAAAAATTGCAAAAAGGTTTGATTATCTCAATTATTGCGCTATACTGTTGCCAAGTGAAAGATGAGGCGTGAATTCATCTTTAGTGTGATTTTTGCTCTACTTGCGTTAAAACCTCCTAAAGACTCCCCCGATATTTTGACACAATTTATATAAAAGGCTAGACAATGGCAGAATTAATGGACGGATCAGTTAAATGGTTCAATGATGAAAAAGGTTATGGTTTTATTCAACAAGACAATGGTGGAAAAGATGTATTCGTACACTTTCGTCAAGTAAATAATCCAAATGGTGGAAGAGTTTCTCTTGCAGAAGGTCAAAGAGTAACTTTCGAAGTTGGTGAAGGTCAAAAAGGCCCACAAGCTGAGAACGTAACTCCACTTTAATTAGTGTTAAAGCCCCTTTTTTAAGGGGTTTTATAGACTAATTAACTTTTTTAACTACTCCCCTTTTACAACTCTATAAGACTCATTTGCTATCTCTAACTCTTCATCTGTTTGAATTACCAACATTTTTATATTTTTAAAAATTTTATTATCCATGACCCTATGGCGAATCTCTTCAGAGTGTTCACCTATGCCACCACTAAATACAATTGCATCAACATCTTCTAAAAGTACCATATAAGCACCTATATATTTTTGAATACGTCTCACCATTATATCAAGAGCAAGTTTTGCTTTTTCATCGCTGCGATCTAAGATCTCACGAAGATCTTTCTCACCGCATATTCCCTTCAAACCTGATTCATAATTGACAATATGTTCCACATCCTGAGTGCTTTTGTGTAACTCTCTTTGCATATACAGAAGAATTTCAGGATCAAGATCACCACAACGTGTTCCCATTACAAGCCCTTCAAGCGGAGTAAATCCCATCGAAGTATCAATGCTTTTTCCTTTTTTTATAGCACAGGCAGAAGCACCGTTTCCAAGATGCAGTGTAATAATATTTATCTCATGCAACTCTTTTTGAAGCTCTTTTGCAGCCGCTTTTGCAAGATAAGAGTGAGAAGTACCATGAAATCCATAACGCCGTATCCCCTCTTTTTCATAGAGTTCATAAGGCAGTGCATAAATATAAGCCTCTTTTTGTAAGGTTGCATGAAAAGCTGTATCAAAAACAGCAACTTGTGGTGTAGATGGAGCTTTTTGGCGTGCTACTTCTATACCTTTTAGATTTGCGGGATTATGGAGTGGTGCTAAAGGGATGAGATCTTTTATAGTTGCAATGACATCTTCATCTATCAAAACACTCTCCTGCAACTTCTCTCCACCATGAACAACACGATGTCCTATAATATCGATCACACTAAAGTCAATATCTAAAGCCTCAAGTGCCTCTGCATGCGATCTAATTGGGGAGCCATGCTCCCCTATCTTCTCTATCTCTTGAGTATAGAGTAACTTTTTACTTGGAAATTCAAAAATTTTACACTTTAAAGAGGAACTTCCTGCATTTAAAACAACTATTTTCATCCCTCTTCTCCTGCTTGAATTGCTGTTATGGCTACGGTATTGACTATATCTTCAAGCAGACATCCACGACTCAGATCATTAACTGGTTTTTTAAGCCCTTGAATAATAGGACCAATCGCCACAGCCCCACTGCTTCTTTGAACTGCTTTATAGGTATTGTTACCGGTATTGAGATCAGGAAATATAAAGACCGTTGCCGCTCCTGCAACTTTGGAGTTTGGCAGTTTTATCTTTGCTACCTCTTTGTTGATCGCCGCATCATATTGTATAGGACCTTCCACAAGCAGATCGGGGCGTTTTTGCTTGACAAGTTGTGTCGCTTCTCTGACCTTGTCAACATCAGCACCATGCCCACTCTCACCTGTTGAGTAGGAGAGCATCGCTACTTTTGGAGTGATATCAAAGGTTTTTGCACTCTGCGCTGATGCAATGGCAATATCTGCCAACTCCTGCGCATTTGGATCTTCATTGATGGCACAATCACCATAAACAAGGACTTTTGTCTCAAAGCACATCAAAAATATACTCGATACAATAGAGACATCTTTTTTGGTTTTAATAATCTGCAAAGCGGGACGAATAGTATCAGCCGTTGAGTGAATTGCACCGCTTACCATACCATCTGCATAACCACACTCTACCATCATCGTACCAAAATAGCTCAAGTGTGTCATCGCATCAACTGCCTGCTGGCGAGAGATGCCTTTTGCTTTTCGTTTTTGGTAAAACTTCTCTACAAACTCATCTCTATACTCAGAATGAAGATGATCTATAATGGTTGCATCTTCTAAATTGAGTCCGAGTCGCATTGAGTGTTCACGTACCTCATCTTCACGTCCGAGTAAAATAATATCCGCAACCCCTCGTCGCAGAACGATCTCTGCCGCTCTTAAAATTCTCTCATCACTCGATTCAGGAAGAACAATACGCTTTTTATTTGCATGAGCCATAGCAAAAAGTTTATACTCAAACATTTGCGGCGTCATAATATCACTATATGTCGAAGCAATTTTCTCTTCTATATACTTTATATCTACACTCTCATTAAAAAGCCCCAGTGCAAGTGCTATCTTTCGCTTGGCATTAATGCGTAATCGTGCTCGAACATTTGTAATATCTTTTGCTGTATTAAAAGTGTCACTCTTTACAGAGAGAATAGGTACTTTAAAGCCTTCAAGCCCCTCAATAAGTTTGGCAATATTGGGATGAATACTCATATTAAAAGGAAAGACGATCGCCGAAATATTTGGGTATTTTGAAGAGTGCAATGCTCCATAGAGCCCTAAAATAATCTCCGATCTGTCAGCGGGGACAATGATAAGATCATCCTCCTCAATATGCTCTAAAAAGTTATCGAGTGAGAGTGCGGCAACTTTGACACCACGAATAACACGCAGTGGATCATGCTCCTCTAAAATAATAGTTTTAGTCTGCAACGTCTCCATCACATCTTCAAGAGTCGGAAGATCTAACTCCTCTAACTCTTTTAAAATATAGGTTGTATAGGATGTTTTTGAAAAAAGCTTCTTAAGCGCTTCTATATCAGATGCTTTTGCACGATTTATAAAAGTAGCAAAATGGGTACAACCAAGAGCCGTTATAGACTCATTTTCGATCATAACATCTTCATAGATCGCTTTTACTTCTCGCTCTTTTGCACTCACTATATTAATGTAAGGGGCTCCAAAATTTTGAGCAATTTTGAGATTGAGATCATGAGAGATAGCACTTGAGAGAAAAGATTTACGAATACCTTCGCACAGAACAAAATCATATTCACTCTCTAGTTTTTTAAACTTTTCAATGAGATTTTCAAGAAGTTCATTCTCTCTCCCTTGCGATATAAGCTCCTCAACTTCTGAGAGTTCATAACCATAACAATCTTCATAATTAATATTAAGATTATAGCGCTGTGTAATAAAAGAGATATCCCCATCTTGCATATCTCGTGAATAGATTATAGGTCTAAAAAAAGCGACACGATGAAGCTTTCGTTTGAGTATCTCCATCATTCCCATTGATACAAAAAGTGTACCTGCATTTTTCTCTTGTGCTGCTATATAGAGTGACTTTATTTTCATAATAAAAATCCTTAGTGTATAATTCTATCAAAAAATGGAAACTTTATGACACCAAAAGAGTTAATGATAAGCCGATATGAAGCTTTTGTGAAAAAAGATTGGAAATATTTGGCAGAGACAGCAACATCACAAACAGAAGAAGAGCTTGCAATGATGCCAGAACTTGAGTGGCTTAAACTTGAGGTCATTGATGCCTATGACAATATCGTTGAGTTTAAAGCCTACTATCGTGAAAATGGAAAGATAGCTCTCTTACATGAGAAGAGTAACTTTATAGAGGTCGATGGAGTTTGGAAATACCATGACGGCGTACTTTTTAACTCAAAAGTGCAGAGAAACGAGCCCTGCCCCTGCGGAAGTGGTAAGAAGTTTAAAAAGTGTTGTGCTCAATAGCTTTGACAAAGAGGTAGCTCCTCTTATCAAACCCCTCTTTTTCATAAAACCGATGAGCATCTTCTCTTTGTAATCCTGAAGAGAGTACAAGATTTTCACACGCGCCTGTTTTTGCATAGTCGGCTAAATACTCCATCATCATTTTTCCATATCCCTGTGATCGAAATGCCTGATCGGTCACTAGATCAAAAATATAGAGATGCCTTTTATGATAAAAATTTGTCTGAATAGCTACGCCTGCATAGCTTATAAGCTTCTCTCTCTCAAAAAGCCCTATCATTTTATACTCCATATGACGCATCTCATAGATAAGATCTTCAAACGCATCATAACTCAACTCTACTCGCAACTGTTTGAGTAAATCATATACTGTATATAACTCTTTTAAATTCATTTCTCGTATCTGCATAGAGAATCATAACCAAATATTTATGATAATTTCGATATAATCGCGAAAAATATTATATAGGCTACATAACATGGTAACAGTACAAAATCTTACAATGCGATACGGAAACAGAGTTCTGTTTCAAGATATCAACTTAAAACTCGATCGTCACAAACGTTACGGTCTTATCGGTGCAAATGGTGCCGGAAAAACAACTTTTTTGAAAATTCTTTCAGGTCAAATCAACGAATATGAGGGTGAAGTTATCATCCCAAAACAGAATAAAGTTGGTGTTTTAGGGCAAAATCAGTATGCTTTTGAAGATTATACAATTATGGATGCCGTACTTTATGGAAACAAACGTCTCTATGATGCTATTAAAGAGAAAGAAGAGATCTATATGACAGGTGATTTTGAAGATGATGCCGTTAATAATCGTCTTGCAGAGTTAGAGACTATCTGTGTTGAAGAAGATCCTACTTATGAATACGATGTAAACATTGCAAAAATTCTTGAGAATGTCGGTATTCCTGCAGAAAAGCATAATGAACTTATGAGTACACTTGACTCTGCTGACAAATTCAAAGTACTTTTAGCACAAGTTCTCTACCCAAAACCTGATGTTCTATTTCTCGATGAGCCTACCAATAACCTCGACATCGAAACAATTAGCTGGTTAGAAAATGAGCTCCAACGCCATGAGGGGACTATGGTTGTAATTTCACACGATAGACACTTCTTAAATGCTGTTGTTACAAACATCTTGGATGTTGATTATCAAAAGATCCGTGAGTTTACAGGGAACTATGATGACTGGTACATCGCTGCAAATGTAATGGCAAAACAGATGGAACTTGACAATGCCAAAAAGCAAAAAGAGAAAGAGCAACTTGAAGCTTTCGTTCGCCGATTTAGTGCAAATGCTTCCAAAGCAAAACAGGCAACTTCACGTCAAAAACAGCTTGAAAAACTTAACATCGAAGAGATCAAACCATCTTCACGCCGTGACCCTTCCATCGTTTTCAAAGCAAAACGTACAATGGGTGATGAAGCACTCAATGTTGAACATATCTGCCACTCTTATGGTGATAATGAAGTTCTTAAAGATATCACTTTCAAAGTAAATCCAGGTGAGAAGATCGCTGTCATTGGTGGAAATGGTGTTGGTAAAACAACACTTATCAAAATCCTTATGGAAGAGATGAAACCTAGTTGTGGTGGCACTGTTACTTGGGGAGCTACGATTGAGAATTCATACTTTCCACAAGACACTGCCGACATCATTGAGGGTGATGGGACACTTTATGACTGGCTTCGTGCGTTTGATCCTAAACGTGAGATCGCAGAGATTCGTAACTGTCTTGGTAGAATGCTCTTTAATGGTGAGCAGCAAGAGAAAAATGTTGAGTCGATCTCAGGTGGAGAGAAACACCGTATGATGCTCTCTAAAATGATGCTAGAAGGTGGAAACTTTTTAGTTCTCGATGAGCCTACCAACCACCTTGACCTTGAGGCTATTGTTGCACTTGGTGAAGCACTCCACAACTTTGACGGTAATGTTATCTGTGTCTCTCACGATAGAGAGTTACTGGATGCTTTTGCTACGCGTGTTATTGAACTCCACGAGGATCATACCTATACAGATTTCCAAGGAAGTTATGAAGAGTTTGCTCAAGCAAAAGAGGAAGGTAAGATCTAATCATGGCTGCATACAGTAACTATTTGGGACTCGGAATTGCAGGGAATTTTGCCCTGCATTTAGCGCAAGCCGGTGAGCTGGAAGATTTTAAAGATGTCATTACAGAAGATGAAGCAGCACCAAAAGGGATTTTTCCTTTTTATCTTCCTTGTAAAAAGAGCACAGAAGCAGAGCGTCCACGTGAGCTTCTCTCCACTTACCCACTCTCATCATCAACGATTAAACTTCCAAAAGAGGATGTTAATGTTCAAGCAGAGCCTGAAGTGGGACTTCTTTGTGAGATCACTTATAGTGCCGATGGTAAAGTAGCTGCGATCACGCCTCAAAAATTTGGAGCCTATAATGACTGCTCTATTCGTGTAGCGGGAGCACAGAAGATCAGTGACAAAAAAAACTGGGGTGAAAACTCAAAAGGTATTGCCCAAAACCTCATAGATATTGATAAATTTGCTCAGGGTGGCGTTATGGACAACTACTCTATCTGTAGTTTCTTACGTCGTGATGGCGAACTTCATGCTTATGGTGAAGATGTAGAGCTAAACGGTTACAGCTACTTCTATGACAAACTGACAGATTGGATTGTCAATCAAATCAATACACAAGAGGATTTTGGTCCGCTTGAAGATATAAAAAGCTATATCGCATCGTGCAATAACCCTACAAAACTCATTATCAGTATTGGTGCAACTCGTTATACTCCCTATGGAGAGAGTACCTTTTTGCAAAGCGGTGATGAAGTTATTATTGCACTCTATGATCATAACAAATATACAATTGCAGATCTTACAGCAGCAATAGAAAAAGAGCACTATAACCAAGAAAATATGAGCGTTTTAGCACAAAAAGTTCTCTAATGGCACGTGGTAAAAAACTCGATATTTTTATTGGTGCCGATATTGAAGATGGGTGGGCAGAAGTTGCCTCTGCAAAAAAACAAAAATACTCCAATGAGATCTTAGAGCCCCAAAAACACAGACTCCATTTTGCAAAAGAGAAACGCAGAGGCAAAACAGTAACGCTTGTCGGCCCTTTTTCGCTCAGCAAAGAAGATGCAAACAAAATACTCAAACTCCTCAAAAAGAGAATTGGGTGTGGCGGTACTTACAAAGAGCACTTTATGGAGTTTCAAGGCGAACTCAAAGAGAAACTTCGAGCAATTTTATCAACAGAGGGATTTGGATTTAAGCAGGGACATTAATCGGTGTTGCTGCACTTGCATTTGATGTAATTACATATCTGTCTCGCCCACTCTCTTTTGCCTTATAAAGCATCTCATCAGCACGCGAGAGTACTATTTTTTCATCCAAAGCATCATCTGCTATACAACAGACTACACCAATTGAAATAGTAACGAACTCCCCTGCTTTTGAGTTTTCATGTTTCAATTCACGAGCCCTAACCGCATCACAAATATCTCTTGCTAATTTCGCACTACTTGATTCATCTGTATCACTTAAAAGGACACCAAACTCTTCTCCTCCAAGACGAAAAAGATAATCACTTGGGCGTTTGAGTGTATCTTTGAGTACTTTTGCAACAGATTTTAGTGCAAAATCTCCTTCTATATGCCCATAAGTATCATTATACTGTTTAAAATAATCGATATCTAGCATCATAAAAGTAATGTAACTTCTGTTTCTGCGTGCACGTTTAAGTTCACGATCATAAATAAAATTAAAATATCTTCGATTATGAAGTCCTGTTAAAGAGTCAGTATAAGAGACATTCTCAAGTTTTTTATTTGCAATTTTAAGTTTTTTTGCTGTCTGCTCCAATTGTGTATGATCATCTTGAATACTTCTAAATACATAATAGATCACAACAAGAATACCAAGAATAATAATAGCTAAAATAAGACCGAGTTGCGTTAAAATATTTTTATATGTATAGAGGAATTTTTTTCGCTCATAATTTGCCACATTTACTTCATAACTGATCAATTTTTGTAATACTTTATGAATATAATTTACTTTTTTTTCCAAAGTATTTACTGAAATACGAGAGAGATCTTTTCCATTTTTTGCAGCAAAGAGTATTTTTTGAAAATAATTGTTTATAGATTTAATTTCAAGATTTGTATATTCAACATACTCCATTTCATCTTCACTTTTAAAGTGAGACATATAACTTTTCCATTTACTGTTTACTTCGTGAAGTGAATTTTCAAGTGTAAAAACAACTTCTGAATTGCTCAACTCTTTTCTTGAAGCTTTATAAAGTGTATCGGCAAGTCCACTATGATAAGTTTGGAGAATTTCATTGAGTTCTGTAACAGGGACCAAAGAACCAAAATAGAGAGAATCTATATTTTTCTTCATTGCATTGACATAACTTGTACCCATAACACCTATTGTTACAAGTCCAAATGTAATGAGTAAAAAAAGAAACAAAAGTTTACTTCTCAACTTCAGTGCCTCAATAAATTGCATAGGACTCCTTCTAAAAGTTTAAAAGCATATTTTGTGCCAATTTTATGTTAAAATTCCAAAAAAAACAGAGAAAAAAATGGAAGCAAAAGCAATTAAAACAGAACGGTATCTCTCTCCTGATGATATCAAAAAACATCTTCAAAATGTAGAGTATATCATCATGGCAGCACCCGCACCCGAATACTTTACAGAGACACCCATACACTTTACAATCTTTTTAAATACGGCTGAAGAACTCCCTGCTGAGATCCAGAGTGCAATTTTGGATAAATTTCGTCAAGAAAACAGTATTGGAGAACCTGCTGAACTGATGAGCCAGTTAATGCCTGTAGGCTTTGCAATCAGTAGCGCACAAGAGACACCAATGCCTATGCTTCTTGTCAAACCCGAAGACCAAAAAAGTATTCCCTCTACTGTCATGCACGTTATGGACTTTTTAGCGGACTCTGATGCATTCAATGAAGCAAAGAAAAAAAGTCTTACCGGATGGAGCTATGCTTACGAATCATAATACAAATGCTACTTATGTAGCATTGTAAATTACTTTCTGTGCTTATAATTCTCCCAGATATAAAAAAATATTGAAAACTTCAAGGAGAAAATTATGAAAAACGTTTTATTATCTACACTTTTGGCATCCCTGCTTTTAGGGAGTGGACTTAGTGCTAACAGTGCTATTAAAAGTGTTAAAGAGGTCAGCAAAAGTGCTGTAGCAAAAGGAACGCAAGATGCTCTTGCCAATCAAAAAAAACTTATAGTTGAGGCTATTAACTCTCTCAAATATACCAATAGTGCGCTCGTTGCTCTCTCAAAAAATGACACAAAAAGTGCACAGGCAGATATTGAAAAAGCACTTGGTAAACTTGAAGTCATTTTAAGCGCAAAAGATGCACCAAAATTTTTACCAATTGACAGTCAAGTACAAATGGTAGAGTATGCAGGTTCAAGCAAAGAGATCAAAGCAACACTTGAAAGTGTCAAAGATCTTCTTAAACATAATAAAGTACAAGTTGCCCGTACACTGCTCAATACACTTCAAAGTGAAATTGATGTAACTGTTGTCAGTCTTCCACTTGTAACCTATCCTGATGCACTAAAACTTGCAGCAAAATATCTACATGACAATAAAATAGAAAAAGCAAAAAGTGTTTTAGCGGTAGCACTCTCAACATTTGACAAAACAACAACTGTTATTCCTTTGCCACTACTCAAAGCAACAGATCTTATCAATGTTTCGGCATCACTCTCTAAAAATGGGAAAAAAGCAGAAGCACTCAAATATCTCAAAGCAGCCGAAGATCAACTTGATGTTGCAGAAACACTTGGTTATGTTAGTCACTCAAGCACAACATACAAAGCACTCCATACTGCAATTCAAAAAGTAAGAAAAGAGATCAAAGGTAAAAATAAAGCTGAAAAACTCTTTGATGAACTCAAAAATGAGCTCAAAGATTTTAAAGCTAAAATATTTTCTGAAAAAACAAAATAACAGACTCTATTTAATTTTCCCCTCAATAGAGGGGAGAATTTCCACGTAATGAAAATTTTTATATTTTCACTTTTATAGCACCATCATCTATCACAATATCACGAATTGCACTATGCATAACTCGTATCGCATAATTAGCATTATCAAGTCTATAGATTGCTCTCTTTGAAAAATAGAGATTAAGCAGAACTTCACTACTCATAATTAACTGTTTTTCAAGTTGCGGTGAAATATATTTATTATAAATATGTTCTACTTCTATATTTTTAAGATAGATACTGTCTCCATCATAACGTATAGCACTTTTTGTATAAACTTTAAAGATTGGAATATCTCCGTTATTTAGAACAAATGCATTATTTGTGACTTCACATGAAAAAAGAATAGTATTACTCTTCTTATCAATTGTAAAATTTGGATGAGCAAAAATAAATTTTGAAAAAAGTAAAGAGCGTTCTATTGGAAATTTTTTTGCAACACTATTATTTAATTCACTTGATGTTATTACATATTCAAATGCCATCAAATGAGCATAAAGCATAAAAAATAAAAATAAAATTCGCATATATCTTCCTCTATGAATATAAAATATTTTTTCAGAACATATTATAGAGTAATTTTACATATTTTTTAATATTTTTTGTTTAAATTTTTAAAAAATTACAACACAATATCATCTAACTCTTTTTTAATTCCTATAGAGAGATTCTCATACCCCGTTTCAGTCACTAAAATATCATCTTCAATACGAATCCCGATTCCTCTGTACTTTTTTGGTACGTCAGTATCATCAGCATCAATATAAAGACCCGGCTCTATTGTCAAGATCATTCCTGCTTGAAGAGGAATCTCTTTTGCATTTTTATCTTTGTATGGACACTGATCATGAACATCTAAACCCATCCAATGCCCTATTCCATGCGGATAATATTTTTTATGTTTCTCTTTTTTAAGGAGTTTTTTCACTTTACCTTGCAAAATACCAAGTTTAACAAGCCCTCTACAGAGGAGATACTCGGCTCTTTTTTGCAGATCACTGCGAAGTATTCCGGGTGCAATCATAGAGATGATCTCTTTTTCAACTGCTAAAACAAGAGTGTAAAGCTCTCTTTGTGCCAAACTAAATGATCCACTTACAGCAATTGTTCTTGTAATATCACTTGCATAATTTTTATACTCACATCCTGCATCAATTAAAACGAGGTCTCCCTTTTTAAAGGCTTGATCATTTGCAATATAATGCAATGTATTTGCATTGTTACCTGAAGCGACAATAGAGGTATAAGCATCACTTTTAGCACCGTGTTTCTTAAAAATATACTCATATTCTGCTTGAAGTTCATACTCGTAAGAGAGCTCTCTTACCTTTTTCAGTGCTCTATGATGTGCTTTTTGTGTAATTGCCAAAGCCTCTTTAATCAATGCAACTTCCGATTCAGATTTTATCAAACGCATTTTTTGAACTATACTTGCAGCATTTTTAATACAATTAATCCCTTTTGCATACCGTTTTAAGAGTTTGATTTTTGTATAATCAAGCGCAAAATCGTAATAGAGTCTTCGCTTAGAAGCAGAAAGTTCTTTAATTTTTTGATTGAGCTCTTCATATGTAAACACAGCATCTACATCAAAACGCTCTTGCGCTTGAAGAATACCAAGCCGTTTTCCGTTCCACAACTCCTCTTTTGGATCTTTTTTTGCAACAAAAAGATAGGTACGTAACACTTTACCCTCTTTACAAAATAGAAGTGCCGATCTATCCTCTTCAAAACCGGTTAAATAGTAAAAATTACTATCTTGTCTATAAGGGTACTCCGTATCATTTGAACGTACTTTTGGATCTGCACTGAAAAACAGAGCAAGCGAGTGCTTTTTTAATTTCTCTCCAAATATTTCTCTCCGTTGTTTATACTCATTTTCAGATATCATCGACAACTTCCTGCTAACCAACTGTTAAGTGAAACCAAACTCTTTTGTAAAAGTCTATTTAAAGCAACAACACCACTCTTTGCATCAGCCTGTTTCGTATCCATTTTGTCTTGAATTGTTTTTGTAGCAATAACTTTGGCCGTTTTATTATCAATAAGTGTAAACGTCATAGCAATTTTTACAAAAGAGTGCTTTTCATTTTCTGTAAAATATTGTGTAAAATCAGCTATGCGACACTCTAAAGTGTAATCACTACTGCTAAATGATTTGTAACTCGTAACAGTATCAAAAATCCCTGTTTGTTCAAGATCGGACACTAAAACATCTGTTATAGCTTTATTTGGATCTTCTGCCCATTCAGATTGATTATAAGCATACTCTTCATAAGCATTCACAACATACTTCATCTTTTTACTCATTAAAGCACTCTTCACAAAGACTTGTGAAACTTTCAGAGAATGTGCCTTACAACTACTCTGTTTAAAATTTACTCTCTTTGGTAGAGCCTCTATTCTATACTCGGTAACAGGTGGATATGTTGTCGTACATCCTACAAAAACAGCAACAAGCAGTATGGCTAAAATATATCTCATTATTTCTCTCCCGGAGCAGGTTTATTGGCTGTTTTTTTATACAAAACAGCTGAAGGATTATGGTTAAAATCATCTAAAGTATTTTGTAGATCACTCATTACATTTTGACTCTCAAGCATAGTATTGTTCATAGTATTTGCCATTTTTTCAAAAGTGACGGCAGAATTGGAAAAAGATGTCGCCATCCCTTTCATTGTCTTATCCATACTGAAATATGTCCCCTTAATAGCATCAAAGGATCTATTGATTTTAACTTCCCAATCTACACTTTTATTTACAAGTCTGTTAATATTTGGAACAAGAGTATCAAGCTTATAACTCAACTCATCAATATTTTTCAAAGAGCTATGAAAATGTGTAACTGTTCGATTGTCGAGAACTCTATTGAGCTTGTCCATCATTTGAGCTGTTCTTTGTAAAAGTAAAGCGATCTGTTTTTGATTTTTTGTATTGAGAAGTTGCTGTGTTTTATAGAGTGTTCCTACAAGCTGCGTTGAGACATCCCCAAGCGACTGCTCAAAGTGAGCAAAGAAAGAGGGAACAGTCTTTATGACAGGATATTTTTGCCCTGCCTTAGCCGTTAAAGGCGGTGCATCATTTTTCCCCTGTGTTAAGTTGATGTAAGTAAGTCCGGTAATACCTTGTGCCGTTAATTTTGCAACAGTATTCTCTTTTATAGGCGTTGTCTTTAAAATATCTACTGTCACTTCAACCTGCTCTGTATTTTTTGGATTAATACGCAAACGCGTTACTTTTCCAACACTAATACCTCTATATTTTACAGGTGCATCAATATTAAGACCTAAAACTGATTCATTAAAATAGATCAAATACTTCTGTGTAGCAGCATCACTTGAAGGTTTTAACATCCAGTAAGTAAATCCGGATATTAAAGCAAGCCCAATAAGGACAATAATCCCAATCATCGTATAATTTACTTTATTATTCATTTTTTCATTCCAAAAAAGCTCTCAATAAAATCACTCTTTACCGATTTTATCTCCTCTAATGTTCCTTCATATGCAATTTTTTTATTCTCTATTATAGCAACTTTATCCAAAGTATCATAGATAGACTGCAAATCATGACTCACCATAACAATTGTCAAACCAAGCATCTCCCGAAGCTGTAAGATCAGACGGTCAAACTCTCTTGCTGAGATTGGATCAAGTCCACTTGTCGGTTCATCCAAAAACAGAAGTTTTGGATCCATAGCCAACGCGCGTGCAAGACCTGCTTTTTTCTTCATTCCTCCACTAATCTCAGAAGGATAAAGATGCGCATCACTTGCTTTTAAACCAACAAGCGCAATCTTAAATTTTACAATTTCATCTATCATTACAGGAGTTAATTTTGTATATTCAACAAGTGGCAGTGCAATATTTTCTCGAAGTGTTAATGATGAAAAGAGTGCACCAAATTGAAATAACACACCCCATTCTCGTCGAAGTTGTTGTGCATCTTTATGGCGAATTTTCTCTAGCTTTTTGCCTAAAACTTCTATAGAACCCGCAGCAAACTCCTGCAACAATACCATCTCTCGTAAGAGTGTTGTCTTTCCACAGCCACTTGGGCCTAAAAGACCATAGATCTCACCTTCATTCACAGTTAAATTAAGTCCATTATGAATTACTTTCTCACCAAAACGTGTCTCTACGCCTCGTACTTTAATCAATGCTGCCATCTATATTCCTAAATTAGTAAATGCTATTGAAAAGACAGCATCACAGACAATCACTGCAAAAATAGACTCCACAACACTCTTTGTCGTATTAAAACCAATACTTTGCGTATCATCTTTTACCATCAAGCCTCGATAAATTCCTATGGAAGCTATTAAAAATGCAAAAAATGGTCCTTTGACAATCCCTACAAAAAAATGTTTTGCAGCGATCACTTCATTAAATCTATCAAGAAAAAGTGCAGGTGTAATATTAAGATTAATATTCGCGACTATCATCCCGCCAAGCATTGCCATCATATCTGCAACAAAAATCAGAAGCGGCATTGTAATAACAAGCGCAATGATCCGAGGGAGTACTAAAAAAGCAAAAGGTTCAAAACCCATAGTCTTCATAGCATCAAGTTCCTGTGTTATCTTCATAGCTCCTATCTGTGCAGCATAAGCAGATCCGCTTCTACCCGCAATAACAATGGCAGTAATCAAAGGTGCGAGTTCACGAAAAATTGAGAGTCCAAGCATATCAACAATAAAAATATTTGCCCCATAGAGTTTGAGCTGATATGCCGACTGATAAGCCACAACCAACCCAATTAAAAAACTTGTCAGAGCGATAATTCCCAAAGCACGAATGGCACTTTCATTGATCTCGTAAGCGATCTCTTTAAAACGTATATTTTTCAAAGAGGTCATATAGTGTAAATTACTTGCAAAGAGTTCTCCAAAAAATTGCAAAAAAGAGAGAAAACCAATGTAGTAGCTATAAAAGAGTTTTCCAACTTTTTGAAGAAAATTTTTCTCTTTTTTTTGCTTGAGTTCTTCACTCTCAAACATTTTTTTCTCAATAAGTTCAAAAGTCTCTTTTTGTCTCTTATCCGCGAAGTCAATATGACAAGTGAGCTTTTTTTTTACAAAATTCTGTTGTAAATTATACAAATAGAGTGCACCTGCCGTATCTAAAAAACGAAGTTCACTGAGATCAAAAAGAAACTCTTGAAGTGACTTTTTTTGCATATTTGCAAGATCTTTGTCTATCTTTTCAATTGTGTAGAGGGTGAGTTCACCGTAAAATTTTACGGTTAAACTCTTTTGATGAAGCGTTATAAGTGGTTTTTTATACATTGAAATTATTTAAAAGTCTCTCTCTAGTAATTTATTAACTTTTAAAATAGTAATAATTTTATCTTCCTGTTTCCCGACACCTTCAATAATAGTATCATCACCAATTACAGTATCAGGAGCAGGACCGATATTCTCTTTTTTAATGCGAATTGCCATCGTCAGTCTGTCAATTACAAAGCCTGCAACATCATCACCATTTCGCATAACAATAAAACGGGTATCTTCACTATGTTTTTTTGCTGGCAAACCAAATTTTAAACGCAGATCAATAAGAGGAATAACAGCACCACGAAGATTAAAAACACCTAATACATACGACGGTACCTGTGGTACACGTGTCCATGAAAATGGCTTGATAATCTCCTGAATAGAGAGAATAGGTACAGCATACTCTTCATCACCTATCATAAATCCTACGAGTTGCACAACATCATCAAGTTGCTCTGCTACACTATTTTGTTGCTGATTTTGTTTGTTGATTATATCTTTTAATTTATCACCCATTATAAAAACTCCGCTTTAAAATTAACATTTCTCTGAACAACACTCGCCAGATAATCTGCAGAATATGGTTTGGTAATATACTCAACCATTCCAGACTCAACACCACGCATACGATCCGATTTGCTTGTTCTTGATGTAACGGCAATAAGCGGAAGATTTTTGTATCTATTATATTTTTTGATCTCACTTGCCAATGAGTATCCATCCATACGTGGCATCTCAATATCAATAAGCATAGCATCAAAATTGTAATCACCCGATTTTAAAATATTGAGTGCTTCTTGACCGTCACCCGCTTCAACCAGTGTTATTCCCATAGGTTCAAGTGCTTTACGCATAATCATTCTATCTGTTTTTGAATCATCAACAATCATCACGACATAATCACTCGCCTGTGTTTTCTCTTTTACGGCAGAACCACCCTCAGTGCCCTCTGTAAGTGTTGTTGTTTTAACATCTTTTGCCATACTCATTAAAGCAACAACATCAACAATCAGTGTTACACCACCGTCACCACGAATAGTAGCACCGGCAATTCCTTCAATCCCTTTGAGATAATCTCCAAGAGATTTAATAACGATCTCTTCCTGTCCGACAAGTGTATCGACAATAAGACCGAGTTTGGAAGTTCCCAGACCAAGGACAACAACATAGGCATGTTCACTTGCATCCAAAATACGCTCAACTTCAAAAATATCGCCAATATGCACAAGCGAGAGCACATCATCACGCAAACGCATAACACTTTTACCCTCAACCGTATAGATCTCATCTTTTGAAATTCTCACCGTCTCTAAAACTGAAGCCAACGGAATAGCATAATGTTCCTCTTGAACACCTACAAGAAGCGCTTGGATAATTGCCAGAGTAAGCGGAATTTTTAACTTCATTGAAGTCCCTTTGCCTACTTCAGAATCAATATCGATAATACCGTTTAGTTTTTCAATATTTGTTTTTACAACATCCATACCAACACCACGACCACTCACACTCGTTACCGCTGCCGCTGTTGAGAATCCCGGTCTGAAGATCAGAGTAAAGGCCTCTTTATCACTCATAGAGTCTGCCTCTTTTTCCGTGATAATACCCTTCTCAAGCGATTTGTTTTTCAACATCTCTGGATCAAGACCTTTTCCGTCATCATCAATCTGAATAACGATCTGATTTCCCTCATTATAAGCTTTGAGTGTAATTGTTCCCATTTCAGGTTTCCCTTTGGCAACACGCTCTTCAGGCGGTTCAATACCATGGTCACAGGAGTTACGAATAATGTGAACAAGCGGATCCCCAATCTCTTCAACAATCGATTTATCAAGCTCAGTCTCTTCACCAGAGATAATCAGTTCAATCTTCTTATTCAGTTCACGTGAAAGATCCCGAATCATACGAGGGAATTTGTTAAATACTTTTCCAATCGGAAGCATACGCGTCTTCATAACGGCGATCTGAAGATCTGTTGTCACAAGAGAGACAATCGAAACAACCTGATTGAGCTCTTCTAAGAACTCTTCACCCTCATAACGCTCTTCAACATCATCATTAATCTTAATAAGTCTGTTTTTAGCAAGTACCAACTCACCAATAAGGTTCATCAGGTGATCAAGCCGTTTTACATCAACACGAATTGTCTGTTCAACCTGTGCCGGTGTTTTTCTTGCAGGAGCTGCCGCTTTTGGAGCCTCTTTTTTCTCACTGCTTACAGCTTTTGTCGGTGCCGGTGTCGGAGCAGGAGCAGCCTCTTTTTTAGGCTCTGCTTTCTTCTCCTGCGCCTCTTCTTTCCCTTCATCAGGGTTTGGCATTTCAGGTACTTTCTCACCAGCAGCAATTTTTGCCTCTCGTTTTTTACGATCCTCTTCCTGTCGCTGTGCTAAAAGTCTCTCAATTTCAGCTTCAACCTCTTCAGGAGACATACTGTCATAATCGATCTCATCTTCATCTTCGGCACTCTCTTCACTGCTCTCTTGTGTAGTTTCTTCAGCTACTTCCTCTACAGGAGCAGCCGATGCAACCGGTGTTTCAACATTACCGCTTCCACCTGTAATTTTATCAAGTCTAGCCACACATGCAGAGACATCAATACCATCATCACTACTCGTATCACGGATCTTCTCTAAAAGTGCTTTCATTAAGTCAACAGACTCTAAAATAACATCCATAATATCAGGAGTAATACTTAACTCTCCGTGTCTTGCACGATTTAAAACATCTTCCATATGGTGTGTAAGGTGTGTCAAAACATCAAAATTTAAAAATGATGAAGCACCTTTTACTGTATGGGCTACACGAAAAATTCCGTTTAAAAGCTCCAAATCATCCGGATTGGACTCTAGCTCTACCAAATCTTCATCAAGTTTTTCAACAAGCTCAAACGATTCGACTAAAAAATCTTGTAATATCTCTTGAAATTCATCCATATTTTACACTCCCTACTTCATATGTGCACGCACAACGCGTGATACTTCATCATAAAATGAGCTTGCCTGAAATTTCACCAGATAAGCTTCTCCACCGGCATCTAAACCTCTACCCTCACTAAAATGGTCGCTAATAGAAGAGTTAAAAACAATTGGGATGGCCTTAAAGCGTTCATCCTCTTTTGCCTGTGCCGCAAAATGAAAGCCATCCATTTTTGGCATTTCAACATCAGAAATAATAATTTTCAAATTATCAACCAATGCATTACCATAGGTTTCATAAAGCTCATTGAGTTTACGTAAACCTTCTTCTCCATCCATCGCTTCAACAACATTAAAGCCCATCTTTTGAAGTGCATCTTTAACAATTTTACGAGCAGTTGTACTATCATCGAGCACCATTGCAAGCCCTGAAAAAGTATCAATTTTTTCTGGTGCCGTATCTGTTTCAGGCTCATAAAGGCCAAGGTCTTGAACAACACTCTCAAGATCCAAAATGAGTAAAACATTGTCACCTTCAATTTTTGTTACACCGGTAATTTTATTTGCATCCAAACCGCTTGAACCACTCATAAAACCGGCAGGTTCAATATCACTCCATGAGATACGGCGAATTCGTTTTGCTTCATGAACAATAAAACCGATAAGCACATTATTAAACTCTGTAATAATAACTCGCGCATTTTTCTTTGCATCTTCGGGTTCATCAATACCCATCCATTTGGCAAGATTGACAACAGGAATAACAACTTCACGCAGGTCAAAAATACCCTCAATAAACTCAGGTGTTCCCGGAAGTTCTGTTAAAAAAGGGACTCGGATAATCTCTCTTACTTTTGAGACATTAATACCGTAGATACCCTCATAGACTCCATCTTCTTCTTGTTTAAATATACGAAAGTCAACCAATTCCATCTCATTGGAACCGACTTTCAGGGAGTTATCATCCATTTTTTTGCTCCTTGGAGAGTTTCACCTCTTCCAATAATTCTTTGTCTTGGAACGATTTTACAATAAAATATCTTTGATTGCAAGCAAAAGCGGCTAAGTTAATATAAGTAAAACTACTTAACTTAAAACTTCTGTTTTGGTGAAAATGTCCCTCAATAAAATAGTCACAGACAAAACGATCTCCAAAACGGTTTTTGATAAAATCTTCAAACCATGAGAGTTCTACACAATCATCTTTTTTATCAAGATATGCTTCAATCCCTTTGATAATACGGTGAGAGAGTAAAATATCAATATACTTTAACACAAAGAGAATTACCGGATTGCGAATAAGTGCCGTATAGATCTTATAACCCGTTTTTCCATCAAAATCGCCATGTGCCATACAAACTTTTTTATTCTTATAGTAGAGGGTTTTGGGTTGTTTGGATAAAGGAAAGATTTTTATATTTTTAAAGAGAACTTTGAGATTAAAATCGTGATTGCCCTCAAAATATATCACTTCAATATCTTTTGCGATATCTTCAAGCAGATCAATCATCTCCAAATTATCTTCATAAGTATATTCAATCAAACCAAAGAGTGCATCAAAAATATCACCCATTAAAATAAGTTGTGAAGGTTTGCATTTTTTGGAGTGTATATCTTGTATAAGTTGCAGCAGTTGGGGTCTTTGAGGTGAGTAGTGCGCATCAGAGATGATGTACGCACCCTCACGTAACTCTAATCTATGGGACATAAGCTATATCTGGTATTCCTGTTTTCTCATCAAGCCCCATCATCAAATTGGCATTGACTACAGCCTGCGAAGATGCTCCACGCATCAAATTATCAATAGCAGAGGCAATAAAGAGCATATTGCCTTTTTGCTTGAGATAGATATCACAGAAATTTGTACCTGCAACATCTTTCATTGTAACAGGCTTTTTACTAATGCGAACAAAAGGCTCATCTTTATAGTAAGCCTCCAAGAGTGCTTCTGCATCACAGTCGGCTTTTACCTGAATATAGATAGAGCTAATCATACCACGTGTAACAGGAACAAGGTGGGGTACAAAATTGATCGCTTCAAAATCAATACCAAGCTTATTGGCAATTTCAGGTGCATGGCGGTGCATTAAAGGATTATAGGCAAAAAGATTATCATTTACATTGACAAAGTGTGTTGTCTCACTCAACTTTTTACCCGCTCCGCTGACACCTGTTTTTGCATCAATAATAACCGGTGTATTGGCAACTCTCTGTTGCAAAAACGGTAAAAGTCCCAAAATTGCAGAAGTAGGAAAACATCCCGGATTGGCAACAAGTTTTGCAGATTTCAGTTCTTCTCGAAACATTTCAGGAAGACCGTAAACTACATGAGAGAGATTTTTACTGTCTGTATGCGGACAGTAAAAATCTTCGTAAATATCCTGCGGCAGACGATAATCAGCAGAGAGATCAACAACTTTGACATCTTTTTCAAGCAGAGGCTTCACATAGGCCATTGCCGTTTTATGCGGCAGCGCCAAAAAGATGAGATCACAAGCTGCAGCCATAGTATCAACATCGGCACAATGAACTTCATCTTCACAAACACCCGTTAAAGAGGGATGCAGTTCATTAATTGTCGTTCCACCTTCCGAGTTTGCAATATAGACAAGTTCAAACGCAGGATGTTTGACTAATATTTTTACAAGTTCGAGTCCTGTGTACCCTGTTGCTCCAACAATTCCGACAGCTATCTTTTTCATTTTAATGACTCTCAAATACGATCTCTTGGTATTTTACCTCATCGATCTCAAACTCTTTTTCACCACCCGGCAGACGAACTTTAACTTCATCACCCTCTTCACGGCCCAAAAGCTGTTTTGCCAAAGGAGAGTTAAATGAGATAAGTCCAAGATCCGGATTACTCTCAGCACCACCTACAATAGTATAAGTTACCTCTTCATCTGTATCAAGATCCGTCATAACGACCGTTGATCCAAAACTTACTTTTGTATGTGCAAGCTCACTCGGATCTACAATTTGTGCATTTCCAAGAATCTCTTGAAGTTCGGCTAAACGATTATCAATGTTTTTTTGCTGCTCTTTGGCCGCATGATACTCTGCATTCTCTTTAAGGTCTCCATGTTCTAAAGCCTCTTCAATAGCCTTTACAACACCCGGACGCTTAACCTCTTTGAGATCTTTTACCTCCGCTTGAAGTTTCTCGTAACCATAAATTGTCATTGGTTCTACTTTTTGCATACTTGTTCTCTTTTTATATAAAATTTTTCTTCTGTGATTATAACTAATTTAAGCTTCATCAAGCAATGCTTTAAAATATTTTATCCATGCATTAATCGTTCTCAGTCGCCTCTTTATAGTTACAGGACTGTAAATATTATAGTGTTGAAAATAGAGAGGATCAATATCCTGCCCATGAAGTAGCCTATTTGCAAGTAAATCACTTAAAACAATTGTTGCCAATGCTTCAACTCTTTGCATAAAAGGAAGTGATACAATTTTTTTGCCTTTTGGCGTTAAAGCAAGACTTCGACTCTCTTCACATAATAGACCAAGCCATCGTAAAGCATTCAAATAATAATCGATCTGGCGATCAACAATATCAAAATGAAGTGCAAAAAACTCTTTTGTAATCGGTTCATTTTCTCCTAGAAGAAGTAACATTGTATGTAAAAGTTCAAATCTGTCAGCCTGAGGAAATGGTACCGTCGCATTAATTTGTGTCAAATCAACAGTAATTGTATAGAGAGAAAATCCTCTCTTTGGCTCTTGAAAACGAAACACCTGCTCGTGTTCATGATCCGCATATCCTATACACCCGTCATATATATAAGGAATAAAGCGAAAAAGATCATCTTGAAGATAAAAAATATAACTCTTTACTGCCTTTTTCCCTGCCAAGAGCATTTCCCAGTAGCGTTGAGGATAGAGAAGTTGACGGATATTAATATTGTTTGAATAGCCTATTTTGGCTTCAATTATATGCAGAGCCTGAGCCCCTTCATATCCACCATCAACCTCAATTTGCACACCATCAACATCATAAGTTACTGCACCAAGGGAGAAGTTTAGCTCCCCTCGAAGTCGTCCACGCAATGTGAGTCTGCTCTTCTCTTGAAAAACACTATCGAGCATACCAGAGAGTGCTGCAAGATCTAAAGCGGCACTCTCCGAACGGATATTAAAAGGATCAAGACTCAACAAATTATCAGGTATCGCAAGCGTTGTAATTTCACACTTAGGTTGTGCATTAATATCAATAAAAGGATCATTCTTTGCAATACGATAAAGACCATTTTTAATAGCTAAAACAGAGAGTCTCTCTCTTTGCATAATATGAGGCAGACGTTCTCTAAAATCTATTTTTGTAAGGTTTCGAGGCTCTTTTGCATCAACAGCTTTTAAAGCATCGGCACTAATATCAACATAGCCATATTTTTCAATACGCTCCAAAAGATTATATGTCTCAAAAATATGTTCCCAAGCTTGGTGAAAGTTGATTTTTGTCATATAATAGACCTAATAATTTTTTACCAAGACCTCTTTGATCTTGCCTCTTCCATCTCCTTTACAGTTTAACGCACGATTTGCTTTCACCGTTATAATAGTGTAATCTTTGTAGAGATCCAAAATAAAATCTGTATAAGAGTTTGAAAGCAAAAAGTATGCACCGATACTATCAATATAGTCACACAACTCTTTAAGCCGAAACTGCATATCTTCATCAAAACCTTTGTCAGTATAACCTGTAAAGTTTGATGTTGCATTGAGCGGTACATAGGGAGGATCAAAATAGACAAAGTCCCCTTGTTTTAGATCCTTTTTTATATTTTCAAAGTCACCGGTAGTAATAGTGGCACTTTGAAGATATTTACTACAGGATAAAATATTTTCTGCATCAAAAATAGCAGGATTAACATAACGACCATAAGGGACATTGTTTTGTCCCTTTTTATTCACCCGATAGAGACCATTGTAGCCCGTTTTATTCAAAAAAATAAAACGACTCGCTTTTTTTACCTTTGAAAGACGTTTATATTTTGCTTCATCTCTATCAAGAGCACGTAATTCATAATAATACTCAGATGTGTTTTTATGATGTTTTAGATCTTCAATAAGTTCATACGGTTTTGTTTTTATGATTTCATAAAGGTTGGTAAGTTCTGGATTGTAGTCATTAATGAAACTCTCTTTATGCTTAAGAGCAAAAAAGAGTGCAGCTCCACCGATAAAAGGTTCAAAATATCTCTGAAATGATTGCGGCATATTTGCTTTTATTGCCTCGATAAGTTGGCGTTTACCGCCAACCCACTTTATAACCGGTTTACACATAAAAAGAGACCCTCTTGTTGAAATATAAACAGATTATACCTCAACTCAAAGAGCCATCTCTATTTTTTTGACAATTTGTCATCTTTTTTATGTTTATCACCCAATTTTTTGAAATCATGGAGCAAATCATTATAGAGTTTAGAGACAATATTTTTCCCTTTAATCTCTTTTTGAATTGCTGTTATTTTTGTTTGGAGTGTTTTATAAGCAGCTTGATCTTCATGTGCATATCCCAATAATACTGCTTTTTGCAACTCTGTTTGAGCCATACCTAAAAGTTCTAAAGCCTCTTTTTTATGTGATTTTTCAAGTTTTGAAGCTTGTAAAACCATATCTTGTGCGGTAATTAAAGGAATTGGAATAATAGCAGTATCAAGTTGTGCAGCATCCAAAGCTGTCACAACTGTCGCAAATGCAGCATCTTTTTTGCCTGCTTTTAACTCTTTTTGCGCTTTTTTTACAGCTTTTGGGTAGAGGTATGCAGGTACATATTCTGTTTTGATAATAATCTCATCTTGTAATGGTAAAAGCATATCAATGGCAATTTGCGTATCATTATCTTGTAACAATTTTACAGCCGACTCTTTAATGTGTTTAATTAGTGCAGGTGAACCGTTAAAGGTAATAATCTCTGCATTATCCATAATAGGAAGCATTCCTAATTTTGGATTTTTCTTAAATGCTGTCGTAAACTCTTTATCAGCTTGTGCCAATAACTTTTGTGCTTGCGCTGTTTTGTTTGATTTTATTGCATGGAGTGCAAGAACGGTATCATTGAGTGCTGTCATAAACTCTTTTGGTGCTTTTTTAAGTGAATTTTTATGTGCTTGTACTGCATTGTTTACTATTTTACGGAGTCTTTTTGTCTCCTCTTGAGTAACCTCTTTTTTAAATGCACCCGCTTTTACCTTTGCAAGATATGCCTCTTTTGAAATTGTTTTATCGACTTTTTCCTCAGCAGCTTTACTCTCTACACTTGTAGGGTTTTGCAATGCTTTAGCTTCAATTTGTGCAACACTGTCTTTTAATACAGTTGCAAAAGATGCTGTTGATGTAAGTAGTAACGCCGTTGTAATAATTGAAAGTGAAAATTTATTTTTCATAATAGCTCCTTTAAAAGTTCTTTCTCTACCAAAAGTATAAATCTTCTTCATAAATGAAAATTAAATAATTTATAATTATAAATTTAATAATTCTATCTAATATACTTAATTAAGACAAAAGCCTCTTTAAGTTTGAGTGCGATAGAATTGAGCCACACTTCTCAACAATAAAAGGATTAAAAAATGGGTTCATATCAACGAGTACACACAAAAAAGCCTCAAGGCATAGAAAACAAAAAAGCATACCTTATCGGTTCAGGAATTGCTTCGTTAGCGGCAGCACACTACCTTATACGTGACGGGCATATGGATCCTTCACATATTACAATTTTTGAACAAGACAGCATAAGCGGTGGTGCTATGGATGGTGCGGGTAATCCCGATGATGGCTTTGTCGCTCGTGGTGGTCGGGAGATGGAAGAGCACTATGAGTGTCTGTGGGATCTCTATGGTGATATTCCATCTCTTGAAGAGGAGGGACGCAGCGTACTTGATACCTTTAAAGAGCTCAACGATCAAGATCCAAACTACTCTAATGTTCGCGTTATATTTAATCGAGGAGAAAAGTCTCGAAACAAAGATCTCGGTCTTAAAGAGGAGCATGGTAATGCACTGATGAAACTTCTTTTAACAAAAGAGGAAGATCTTGGAGCAATGAGTGTTGAAGAGTACTTTGAACCATCCTATTTTCAAACAGATATGTGGCTCTATTGGCGCAGTATGTTTGCCTTTGAAACATGGCACAGTGTTGTTGAAATGAAACGCTATATGCATCGTTTTATTCACCTAATGCCGGGAATGAGTACAATGAGAGGACTTGTATTTACAAAATACAATCAGTATGACTCATTGATCCTTCCTCTAAAAAAATATCTTGAAACAGAAGGCGTTGTGTTTCGTTTTGAAACAACTGTAACAGATCTAGATATTGACATTACGGGAGAAAAAAAAGTTGTTCAGGCAATTCATCTAATCACACAAGGCAAAGAGGAGAAGATTCAAACAACTCAAAACGATCTTATCTTTTTTACAAATGGTTCCATGACAGAAAACTCTTCATTGGGATCTATGGATCAAGCACCAATACTCAACAGAGGAAAAGCTGCCGTATGGGAACTTTGGAAAAATATAGCCAAAAAAGATCCCGCTTTTGGTCATCCGGAAGTATTCTGTCAGGATATTGATAAAACCAAATGGGAATCTTTTACCATTACAGCCAAAGGGGAGAAGTTCCGTAAACTGCTCGAACACTTTGCAGAACGCGAATTTCTTCCACATAAAACAGCTACAGGCGGTATTATTACCATTAAAGACTCCTCTTGGCTGATGAGTGTTACAGTCAACAGACAGCCACAATTTAAAAACCAACCTGCCGATGTTACAGTTGCTTGGGCATATGCACTCTTTCCTGATGTAAAAGGAGACTATATTAAAAAAGCAATGAGTGAATGTAGCGGGAAAGAGCTCTTTGAAGAGCTTCTCTATCACTTAGGTATTGAAGAAGATGCAATGGAGAGCTATCTTGCGGAGGTAAAAGTTATTCCGGCTATGATGCCTTATATTACAAGTCAATTTATGCCACGTGTTGCAGGTGACAGACCTGATGTTGTACCACAAGGGAGTGTTAATCTTGCCTTTTTAGGTCAGTTTGCCGAAATTGAAGGAGATTGTGTCTTTACGGTTGAATACTCTGTTCGCTCTGCTATGATGGCAGTCTATACCCTCTTGGACCTTGATAAAGAGGTCCCTGAGATCTATCCAAGTCAATATGATATTCGTGTACTTGCAGAAGCATCAAAAACAATGAAAAGCAATGATGAAGGCATTATAAAACGTGCTGTTGAAGCATTCATTAAGAAAAAACTTGAGCATACAACGCTTGAGAGTCTGCTTTAAGACTCTACTCGTTGCAACAGTGAGAGATCAAATACAATAGAGTCTCTTGCTGTAACAATTGTAATGTGACACCCTTTTTTCATAATACTTTTGGCATCTTTTATGCCTGCTAAAAGTTCTATTCTCTCTTTTGTCAAAGGATCATAAGCAAAAAGCTTCTCCTCTTCTACAAAGAAGAGACGACCACCACCACAACCATCACCGACTATCCCTTCACAAAGAAGTTCCTCTCTACCATGAAAACCATGAGTCATCTAAACAATCCTTTTTTGCATCTTTTAAAAAACTTTTATATTCACTGCCGTTTTTATCTATAGTCTTATACTCTGCATACGTATAATTTTTAAAAGTACTTTCATCAAGACATTTACAGAGTTTTGTAGAGTTTTCATCACCTTTACAATGAGAAAGCATCTCTTTTTTTTCTTCTTCCTGCCATCCTACATAAGAGTTGTAATATGGGTAAAGCGCCCAAATAGCAAAACCAATAGTTGCGACAATATTAAACATATATTCTTTTTTCTTTGTCTGCTGATATTTACGTATGTCAAATACAATTAAGAGGACAAAAATAATCTGTAAACTGATATTAAACCAGTCACTATCCAAAAAATCAAACACGCTTTACTCCTCGTATTTTTTTAACAGCTTCACCACACATAAACAGACCAAATGTAGCCGTTACGCCCATAAAACTGCCACTCTCTTTGGTAACAGCCTCTTCACTTGAAAAGATCACCGTATATTTTTTCTTAAAACCTCGTTTTTTCAGTTCATAACGAATCTTTGCACCAAAACGGTCACCATAACTTTTCCAAATATCACTTACCTCTACTTTTGTCGGATCCAAACGCTTTGCCGATCCAAAAGAGGAGATCAGTTTTTTATAACACTTCTGGGCAAGTGCCAATTTTGCACCTCTGTCATCTATTGCATCAAGAACAAGATCATATGGCTCAAAATCAAATGCCCATACCCACTCTTCATCAACTCGCTTATTAATAATAGTAATATCTTTATAGTGTTGTTTTAAAGCAGCTACTTTATTCTCACCTTCATGAAGTTCCGACCAGAGTTGTCTGTTTTGGTTAGAGCGATCAAAGCTGTCAAAATCTACAATAGTGATCTCCTTAATGCCTGAACGGTAGAGACAATCAAGACAAAAACTCCCTACACCACCGACACCCAAAAGTAAGATCTTGGCATTTTGCAATTTTTCAAAATCTTCTCCTAAAAGTACTTTGATACGATCGTATTTTTGCGGCATTTAGAGCCAATCTTTCAAGCTTTTCATACTTTTATACGCAGAAAGATCAAGCATAATAGGAGTAAGAGAAATAAAACCATCACGGATTGCTTCATAATCACTCATACCTTCAACTCCCTCACGAGCTCTAAAGTTAAGAGGATGTAAACCGAGCCAATAGTGTTCTTCACCACGTGGATTTTTATGAATCTCTGCATCATTACAGTAAATTCGATATCCTGCATAGGTAACTTGCATCGCAGCCGATTCTTTTGAAAAAGGAATATTAATATTTAAAAACTCCCGATCTTTCAAAGGAAAACCACCCTCTTTGATCTGTTTTACTATCTTTTTAATTGTCTTTTGTGCAAGAGTATAGTCTGCTTTTGGATTTGCAAAATCCATAACCTGAGAAATTGCTATGGAAGGAATGTCATGTAAAACACCTTCCATAGCTGCTGCTGCCGTACCTGAGTAGGTAATATCCTCTCCCATATTTGAACCACGATTGATCCCACTTACTACAAGATCGGGTTTTTGCTCTTTAAAAATAGCACTTAAAGAGAGATAAACACAATCACTCGGTGTACCATCTTCAAGTTTAAAGAAATGATCCTCTACTGCTACAAAACGCAACGGTTTTGTCAAAGTAAGTGAGTGTCCGCAAGCTGATTTTTCCCCTGCAGGAGCAACAACAGTTACCGAAACATCTTCTAATTCTCTAAGCGCTGTAACTAAAGAAGCAAGCCCTTCTGCCGCATAACCATCATCATTTGTCACTAAGATTTTATATTTTTTATTCATAGGCGAATTTTATACAAAAGAAGTTAATATTTAATATAATAATGCTAAAATAGCTACTTAATACAAGGAGTTTACGAATGCGTTCTATTTTCATAAGTCTATTGACACTTTTTTTTGCTGCCTGTTCCACACTCTCAACGAGTGTAGATTATGACACACAATACAATTTCAAGCAGATCCACACTTTTGCCGTTCTGCATAAAGACAAAGCGGGAGAAAACGGTCTCACTAATGCAAGAATAACCAAAGCAATTGAAAAAGCACTTCGTTCAAAAGGTCTCAAAGAGGTTAATCCTAACAATGCAGATCTCATCTTTTTATATCATGTACATGTACAGAACAAAACAGATATTTATACAGACTATCAAATGGTGGGATATGGAAGGTATGGTGGTATGGTAATCTCTACTCCACGATCGTACAACTATGATGAAGGAAAACTCATCATTGATGCCTACAGTCCAAAAAGCAATAAAACAGTTTACAGAGCAGTAGCAGTAGATGAGCTACAGCAGAAAAAAACACCACAAGAGCGAGAAGCATACATCAACGAAGTTGTTCAAAAAACACTTAAAAGCTTTCCTCCAAAAAATCTTTAAGCTCACAAAAGAGTCAAAAGAGTGTCAAAACTTGACAATCGAATGACTCTTATTGTAAAATTACACTATCAAAAAGGTAAAACTCCTTTTTCAATCTTTCCCACATTCAAAATCCAAAAAAATTAAGGCAGTCATACTTATGAGTGAAAACACTTCATCACAACCGCGTAAAAATTCAAGATCTAACAACAATAATAAAAACAAGAACAACAATAACAGAACACATACTCCAGTCAAAGGCTCAAGTGTAGAAGAACTTCGTACAAAGAGTATTCAAGAACTTGTAGAGATGGCAACAGAGCTTGGTGTTGAACATCCAAATGAGCTCAAACGTCAAGATGTCATTTTTGAGATCTTAAAAGCACAAACAGCACAGGGTGGTTTCATACTCTTTTCTGGTATTTTAGAGATCATGCAAGACGGATACGGTTTTATCCGCTCTATTGACAAATCTTTTAACGAATCTATCAATGATGCTTACGTTTCAAACACACAGATCAAACGCTTTGCACTTCGTAACGGAGATGTCGTAACCGGTCAGGTTCGTCCTCCAAAAGATCAGGAGCGTTACTACGCACTCATTAAGATCGAAGCGGTAAACAGCCTTCCACCTGAAGAGTCTAAAAAGCGTCCACTCTTTGACAACCTCACACCACTCTACCCAGAAGAACAACTCAAACTGGAGTACCGTGAAAAAGGACTTACCGGTCGAATGCTTGACCTTTTTGCTCCTATTGGTAAAGGGCAACGTGGACTTATCGTCGCACCTCCAAGAAGCGGTAAAACAGAACTTTTAAAAGAGATAGCTCACGGGATCACTGCAAACCACGCAGAAGTTGATCTGATGGTTTTACTTGTTGATGAGCGTCCTGAAGAGGTAACAGATATGGAAAGATCGGTAAAAGGTGAAGTTTACAGTTCAACTTTTGATATGCCTGCAAAAAACCACGTAAAAGTGGCTGAGATGGTCATTGAAAAAGCAAAACGTCGTGTTGAGATCGGTCGTGATGTAGTTATTCTTTTAGACTCGATCACGCGTCTTGCACGTGCTTACAATACAGTAACACCATCAAGCGGTAAAGTACTTTCGGGTGGTGTTGATGCCAATGCACTACACAAACCAAAACGTTTCTTTGGAGCGGCTCGTAACATTGAAAACGGCGGAAGTTTGACTATTATCGCAACTGCTCTTGTAGATACTGGAAGTAGAATGGATGAAGTTATCTTTGAAGAGTTCAAAGGTACAGGTAATATGGAAGTTGTTCTTGATAGAAAAATTGCAGACAGAAGAATCTTCCCTGCGATTGACATTCTTAAATCTGGTACACGTAAAGATGAGCTTCTCATTGGCAAAGAGACACTTCAAAAAGTATTTATCTTACGTCAAATGCTTCATAAACAAGATAATGAAGTTGAAGCACTTAAATTTATCTACAACACTATGGGTAAAAAAGCTACGAATGAAGAGTTTTTAGAGAGTATGAATACAGATAAGTAGAGTTCTTCTACTTATTGTTTTAAGAGCTCAAATGAGCTCTTGTTTATGAAAGAATTTCCTCAATAGTTATATAATCACCAACACGACCTGTCATTTTCTCAACATCTGTATTTACCGGTAGTGTTTTTTTTCCCGGTCTCCAGTTTGCAGGACAAACCTCATCAGTTTTCTCAGCATGTTGCCACGCCTCTACCTGACGTAAGAACTCATTTACGTTTCTACCAACTGATGGTGCTTGCACCTCTTGAGCGACACATACACCCTCTGGATTGATAAGAAATCTTCCACGAAGAGCAATGCCCTCTTCTTCTATCATCACACCAAAAGCACGACTCACTCTGCCTGTCGGATCCGCTCCGATTGTAAGTTTAAGACCTTTTAAGAGTGGTTCAGTCTCTACAAAACGTTTGTGAGAAAATTTTGTATCTGTTGAAACTGCTAAAATCTCTACACCCATTTTTTGAAATTCATCATATTTTGCATTCATTGCCGCTATCTCTGTCGGACATACAAAAGTAAAATCAGCAGGATAAAAACAAAGAACGTGCCATTTTCCTTTATAATCTTCACTGCTTACTGTTGTGTAATGCCCTGTTGCTGCATCATACGCATCCATTTTAAATTCCGGGCTTTTTCTTAGTACTAATGTTGAACTCATACTTTTCTCCTCTTTTTGTGTTTGTGTTATCTCTGTTTCCTGACTCTCATCTTCAAGAGCCGTTATGTTTGTGTTATCACACGCCATTTTTCAATCCTTTTATAAAAGATAATTTTTATCGTTTATGTATTGTATTTTAATTTGACAAATAAAAAGTTAACTGCTTTTAAAATACTTTATAGCATATTTTACAAGATATACAACCGCTATAAAGAGTGCAATCAGCAATACAAAGTGCCAAACTTTTTCTATTTTTCCTACAAACTCTTCTACTCCCGAACCTAAGAAGTAACCAAGTAAAATACCGACAATACTCCAAAGTGTCACACCTATTGTATCAAAAAGTGTAAAAGTTTTATGTGAAAATTTATACACACCAAGCGTTAAGGGAAAAAGAATTGCTCCTCCATAAACAAAACGCCCGCCAAAAGCAAGCCATCGACCCTTGTTTATGACACTCTCTTCCAGCTTTTCAACCCTCTCTTTAAGTGTTGTAAATTTGACAAGCAGAGAACGGGCATAATATTTCCCCATCAAATACCAAAACTGATCTCCAATAACAGCACCTGCAATAGCCACAGGAACAACTTCCCCTAATGAGAGCATTCCCAAGTAGCATAAAACACCACTTACCAAGATCATAGTTGTTCCCTCTACCATCATCCCGAAAAAAACAATCCAAAGACCATAATTTGACACAAAAGGCAATACTTCACTTAAGAGATGATTCATCCCCATAAACCTTTGATACCGCTAATAAGAAACTGTGCAGCAATTGCCCCAACAATTAACCCCATAATTCGTGTTAAAATTTTCATACCTGTAACACCCAAGGCTTTATTGATACTACTAGCATAACGAAGTGTTACATAGACAACAATACTTGCAATAAAAATTGAAATACTAATGAGAGTGTAACTTATCACTTCATTAAACTGATGCAGATGATTATTATTAAGAACTATAATAGTGGCAATAACACCTGGCCCAAATAAAATAGGAATACCAAGAGGAATAACCGAAACATCCTCTTTTTCCTGTGCTTCGTCATTTTCTTCTTGTGAATGTCGTGATTGACTCTGTTTTCCATAAGCCATATTGATAGCTATCAGCATTAAAATAATACCACCAATAACTTTAAGAGAAAAAACATTAATTCCAAAAAGTTTAAAGATAAATTCACCGCTAAAAAGTGTCACTAAAGAGGCAATAAATACGGTAAGTGTTGCTTTAAAAGCA
>Ga0256828_1000211_pt1 | contig 40111 bp, 37 predicted proteins | sample CV88metaG_FD_185993 | JGI IMG/M metagenome (GOLD analysis project Ga0256828, IMG submission 185993) | Hydrothermal vent microbial communities from East Pacific Rise, Pacific Ocean - CV88 | ecosystem: Environmental > Aquatic > Marine > Hydrothermal vents | place: Pacific Ocean: East Pacific Rise...
CAAATAAGTTTTACTAAAACCACTATAGATAAAAAGAATATGGCTGTAGAGAAGTACTTCGTATTAATAATTTGTTTCATAGTACCATCCTCCTGTCTTATCTTTTTTCAAAAACTTTTTAATTGTCTGTATATCTTTTGCTACAGGAAAGTCAATATGTATTTGTTTTTCTTTTAATGATACAGCTCCTGATGCTGTACCAAAACTACCTAAGCCATCTATCGTAACGTGTAAAGGGTCAATAACTGAATATTTAACTTTTAATTCATCAATACTTTTAGGAGCCATAGCTTGTAACGCCTCATCTATATTTATATTCTCTACCTCTAAAGTATCATAAAAGAAAAAAACATTTAATTGTAGGTCAGCAACATTTGCCATTTTAATACCCTTGACATAAATGTCAGCATTTTGAATATTTACTCCAAACCAAGTATCTACAACTGTTTCATTTGAGATGATAATATCTTTCTCTTTTAACTTTTGTTCTAGTAGATAGTAAAGCTCCTGCTTTGGAGCAAAAAGCCACATTAACAAAATAAAAAGGAAAAACCCACCAACTATTCGTTTTACCATTTGCATGTACACTCCATAGTAAATATATTTTTTGAACTCTCATTTATTTTAAGACTTACTATCTGTACAGGCATGTTGATCAATTTGTTGGTTAACTTATTGAGTTCATCAGCTGTAAGGTTTGCATAAGAAGCAACCAGTTTTTTAGACTTTTTATTAAATGATTCTACTTTTGAAGCTGGGACAATGGTTTTTAAAACTTTAACTTTATTTGCCATACTCTTACCATCCCACATACCTTTGTAGTTTTCTATGGCTGTTATGTCTGTTATCTGTTGCTGTATGTTTGCTCGGTTTTCTTCTACATAAGAACTTGCCGATTTTTTATAAAAAAATGCAAACAGTGCAAACAAAAATGCAACAAATAAAATAATCTCATTTCTATAACGCTGAAGTGTCATTAAATTCATAGTTTAACCTCCACTTTCAAGTCAAGCCCTGTACCCATACCGGTAGTTTTCATTTTCTTGACCTCTGCATGTTCTTTTACCTGTTTAGCAATGTTCTTATTTTGTGTTGAGATAACAGCGTTAACAGAATTTTTATCTATATTAAGTTCTTTAAGTTGACTCTTTGCTGATAAAAGTTTAGAGATATCTTTCATCGCTTGACGTTTAGCACGTTCGGTAGTATCTATGGGTTGATACTTGTTTAAAATACTCTCTCGTAACATAGCACTTCCATACTTTGGATTCTCATCAATAAGAGCAGAGAGCTTAGCATCTTCATTGGCTATAGATGACTTAATACGATTTCCTTCTACTATAAAAGAAGTCCCTAAAAGTGCAAGAAGTGAACCTAAAATAATGGTCTCCTTTACTGAGACAAAAGAGTTTAGAGATGACCCCATGGTGACACCATTTTTGAGTTTTAACTTATCCATATCTAGAGTAACATACTCTACATCTTCTGCTAAAAAACGTTTAGGAACCATAGTAACCACACCATCAACACTCTGAAGAGCATGATTTCCACTAAGTAGCATCGGTTTTGTTAACTCATGCTCTAACTCTTGAGCAAAATATATTTTTGCAACACGATGTTTTTCTATGCCTTTACTCTCTAAAAAACGATCTATCTCTTCTATATTATAAGCATAAAAGCACCATGCATTATCACACTTGTATACATGGTATTGATAATTTTCTGTGGTATCCATATAATCATCAAACAGTGATGCTGCTATCTGTTTTGCTTGATACGCAAACTTTATCTCCAACTCTTCACGTAAAAAAGTATAAAACTGAGGTGTCAGTATTATGTCAACAGAGTTTTCTAATTTTACAGGTTCCATATGTTTATGGATTAATATTCTATTACTCTGCTTTGCCGTTAAATTCAAAATTGCCACTCCTTCCTTCAATGTAATCAAAATTCATTTTATATTGCCCATCTCTATAAGCATAGGTCTCTTCACAATGCATTGCATTGAGTGCTTTATTGGAATAAAGATTTTTATCATACGTACCACTACCTGGATTTTCTGATAAAAAACTCTGTAACGTACTCTCTCCAAATATCCAACTATCTTGTACGATTTCTATTGGTACTTCAAAAGCAACTGAGATAAACTCAGGTGTCAAATAAGCACCATCTATTTTTGTTTGTTTATTTACCTGAGTAAATGCAAAGTAACGATCCCAAGGAATTGAAAGTACCTTCGGGTCATCAAAACTTAAACGATAATCAGAAATTATTCTATAAAACTGACTTTTTGATACGATACCTTTACTGGCTCGTATTCTAGGTGCATTGTCTTCATTTTGTGAAACTTTTCCTGTAACAGTTTGCATAATAAGCCTCTCAAGCTCATTTGGCTCTTGTACATCATGAAGTTCCATTACTGAAGCCAATACCTCTTTCGCTAAGGAGTTTTTATTTGCCATTTTACTGTTTAACCAACCAATAGGTACACCTATCATTAAAGGTTGACAACTCAGACTCAATCCAAAACCACTTTTAGGTTCACTTAACATCATGGGCATGGTATATAATATTTTTAGTTTTTCATTGTCACCTTGTTTCTTATCGAAACCTTGTGATTTTAAAATGTTTACTGTATTTTTATGTAACAGATTCCCTTGTAAAATCGCTGATGTTGTTCCGGCATCTTTTTGTACTTTTTCTAAATAACTAAATGATACTGCTATTATAGACATAATAGAAGCGATAACCATCAGTGTAATAAAAAGTGCTATACCTCGTTTTCTTTTATCCATAATAAAGCTCAATTCAAGTAAAATCAGCACTATTATAACCAACTTAAACTAAGGATTTTAACCATGACAAAAGAAATTAACCTAAAAAGCCGTAAAAACGGTATTTTAAGCAAAAATAAATATAATATTTTAACCCAAAACACTAATCTAAAACAGAAAAAAATAATGATTTCAACAGCAAAAAACGCTTTCTCACTACTTGAGCTTTTAGTTGTAATTTTAATCTTAGGAATTCTAGCAGCAGCCGTAGTTCCTAAGGTTGTAGGAGCTGGAGACAAAGCAAAAGTAGATTTAGTATGCGTTAATATGAAAGGGGCTGCCAATGCACTTAAAATGTTTAAGCTTGACAATGGAATGTACCCTGAAACAGAGGAAGGTTTTGAAGCTTTACAGTCAAATCCAGACTCAGATAAGTACACAAATTATGCCTCTTCTGCCTACCTAGAAAAGCTTCCAAAAGACTCTTGGGGTGCAAAAATGGTATACATTAAAACAGGAAATGCTTTTGACATTATCTCTTATGGTGCTGACAAAAGAGAAGGTGGAAGTGACGAATACGCTGACATTAAATACTCAGGGTGTAAATAACCAATATGAATAGAACAACACGTTCAGGATTTTCTCTTTTAGAACTTATTGTTGTTGTTCTTATTGTCTCGCTTATTGGTTTTTTAGTTTTTTCCTCTGCTATTAAGCAGCAGAAAAAAACGGAAGACCTAAGTCCATCTACGCTTCCTAAAACATTTAGAAACTCATTTAAAGGTCAAGGAGATGTTGAACTTTTTTGTATAAAAAAATGTACAGAGTGCTTTGTTATGCAAGGGGAACAGATAACTCCTTACGATGGTGGCATAAAGTTCGGTAAAAATGTAGAGATACATACACTAGATAACGATGACCACTTTGTCCATAGAGATGAGTTAGGTCGACTAAAAGATGAAAAGATAAGCTTTCGTTTTCACCTCTACCCAAATGGTAGTACCACACAAATGGTGGTAGTAAATGACCAAGGCATCTACTTTTTACCAAGTTATTTTGGAAAAGCACAAAAAGTAGAAGACATGGACGAAGCCAAAGAACTATGGATAAAAAGCAAATATGATTTAAAAGACAGTAGCTCATTTTACTAAAATAGAGGAATATAACTATAATGAATAAATTTAAAAATAATAGACTCAAAAAAGCTTTTACACTGATAGAAGTTATTATGTCTGTTATCATCGTTTCCATAGTAGTAATGGGAGCACTACAACTACAAGAACAAAACAGTGATATGGCAAGTTATCTTTTAAAAAGAGGAAATGCTGAACTCGACAACTCACTCTTTTTAACCGACAGAGTACAACGCTATGACAAAAGTAAAAAAAATGCCTACGATATACTTGTTGATGATTTTCAAATAAAAGATGACGAAAGTCGTCAACTGCTTAAAAAAATCGAGAAAAAAATTAACATTACAGAGGCAGAGCCTATTCCTGTCGGAGAGACTGAAGATTCCCCTGCACTCTTTACTTTTTACTCTAATGAAATTCTACTCAACGGAGAATATCCATCACGATACTATACGTTTAAATAATAAACTTTATTATATTTTAATATCTTCATTCATCTATAAGTCAATATAATATACTATAGAAATTAACTTACTAATATAAAGGTTTAAAGATGAAAAAGGGTATATCTATACATATAGGGCTAAACCATCTTGATGAAGAGCATTATGGAACAGGGGTCTCTTCACTTGAAACATGTGAACAAGATGCAAGAGACATGCAAGAACTTGCCTTAAATCAAGACTTTAAATCTACCTTTTTGCTTTTAAGTGAGAATGCTACAAGAGCTGCTGTTAAGGCTGCCATAAAGTCAGCAAGTAAAGAGCTCTCTTCAGGAGACATGCTTCTGCTGAGCTACTCAGGTCATGGGGGCTTTGTTCCAGACACCAATGGAGATGAGACAGATGACAGTCTCGATGAAACATGGTGTCTATATGACGGTCAATTTGTAGATGATGAACTTTTTGCACTTTGGGCAAAGTTTAAAAAAGGTGTACGTATTGTTATGCTTTCTGATAGCTGTCACAGTGGAACAGTAGCCAAAGCCAACAGATTTGGAGAAGAGAAAGATGAGGAAGGTATATTTCAAAAGAAACTACTCTCTTACAGTGTTGCCAAATCTGTCTACTACAGCAACAAAGGGTTTTATGAAAAAATAGAAAAGAAGTTTGCCAATAAAAAACCTAAAGAGATAAAAGCCAGTATTAAACTCTTAGCAGCCTGTCAAGATCCAGAAGTCTCTTATACTATTCCTTTTGCAAGAAACAGTATATTTACAGAAAAACTACTCAAAGTCTGGAATAGTGGACAGTTTATAGGTACTTATGATGAATTTTTTGAAAGCATTAAAGCAGAAGTTACGGAATTAAACTTTTTACCTAGCAAACAAACACCCAATCTTTATGATGTAGGTAGAGAAAATGAGAACTTTGACAAACAAAAACCATTTCAAATATATGAGTAGAAATCATGGGTAAGAAATCTTATAAAAAAAGACTCCTCGACGTACGACAAGACAGACTTGACCTACGAGATAGAGTCTATCACCCTGTACTAAAATCGTTAGATGCAACTTACCCCAAAACTGCCTATATCAATCATATACTAGAGTGCTACAGAGAAGAAAATCTTATTCTTGACCAAGGAGACAATGGTGCCTGTAGTGGTTATGCCTTAGCATCGGTTATAAACTACCTTTTATGGAAAAAAAACAATAAAAAGTACATAGAAGAAAACTCAACAAAAGAAAAGAACTCAATAAAACATAAAAAAAGTGAAATAGTAAGCTCAAAAATGCTTTTTAATCTTGCACGTATTTATGATGAATGGGATGGCGAAGATTATGAAGGCTCAAGCTGTCGTGGAGCCATGAAAGGTTGGCACAAACATGGTGTCTGTTCTGAAAAGTATTGGGAGTTTGACCAAGCTGAACCAAAAGAGGGTTGGGATATAAACTCCATAGAGAAACCTTTAGGAGCCTACTACAGAGTAAATAAAGACTCTATTGCAGACATACAAGCAGCACTTTGTGAAGTAGGTGCACTCTATGTATCAGCTTCTATTCATGATGGCTGGTGGGAGCTAAATAACTACAAAGATAAAAGTATCGAAGATGTAGAGAATGACCTTCCTACCATTCCTTATGAAGCTTTTCCTCAAGGAAATCATGCCTTTGTAATAGTAGGATATACACGGCATGGATTTATTATTCAAAACTCATGGGGTAGACGTTGGGGAAATTGTGGTTTTGCAATTTTAAGTTACAAAGAGTGGTTACACAATGGATTGGATGTCTGGGTGGCTGTTATGGGTGTTCCCATAGATATAGAAAACAGTTCACAAACCGTTACTACAAAGTCTCTGGCTTCAGCTTCTAAAGTATCTGAAAACGTAGAAGATGAAAAGGATGAAGGTTCAAGAAAAAAAGAGACAACAAAAGAAGAAAATGCCTACAACCATACCCTCGTTCTCAATGCAAATGGACGGGCAAAACATACCATTATTAGAACATCTACACTCAAACGTTCCATAGAAGTTATCTGTTACGATAATCTAAAAAAATGGTTAAGTAGCAGTAATAAGCATAGAAAAGTAATGGTCTATGCTTTAGGTGGACTGGAAAATGAGAAAAAATATATCGCTAAAATAAAAAAACTCATTCCCTACTTTTTAAATAACGGTATCTATCCTATTTTTTTAACATGGCAACAGAGTTATCAAGATGCTATAGAAGAGTCTATAGAGACTTTTTTTAAAGATATTTTAGAGGGTAAAAATAAAGATGTAGAGAAAAAAATATTGGAAGATGAAGTCGCACTAAACCGAGCCATAGAGAATTATTGTAAAAAAATCTCTACAAGAGGTATCTGGGTAGAGATGAAAGAGCAGTCACAAAATGCCATTCAGAAAAAAGTAAAAGGCTTTAGTGGAAATAGAAGTGGAACCCTTTACCTTCTAACCAAATCACTAAAAAAACTTACACAAGAGTTTAAGCAGTTAGAAGTTCATGCCATGGCACACTCAGCTGGTTCTGAACTTTTAGCTACCTCTTGGTTAAAAGAGCTAGAGAAACAAGATATAAAACTATGTTCCTTGCATCTGTTAGCTCCAACCGTATCTATACAAGATAGCAATAAATACATCATAAAAGCTCATAAAAGAGATGTATTAGAGAAGAAAAATATTTATATTTATATACTCGACAAAGAGATTGAAAATAAAGACCATATCAGCAAATACAGCCAATCACTACTTTACCTCATAAGTCGCTCTCTTGAGAAAATACACAAAACACCTCTACTTGGACTGCTTGATTCATGGGATGATAAGAACAGTACCACAAAAGATGGTGTGTTCAATACCTCTCAACTCAATGATTTAAAAAAATGGAACCGATTTACTTATGAATTAAATAATACTTTATTTCCCTATATCTTAAGTAAAAAGCATGGTCAGCTAATTTGCTCTCAAAATAATGACTATATAAAACTTAATCATAAAAATCTGGATAGCAGCATATTTATATTGGAAAGAGTTTTGAAAATAGTAACAACAAATAGTGAAAAGAATAAGCTTAAATTTAAAGTTAACACTCTTTGTTAGAAAAAATATTTTTTTCTTTCTCACTTATGAGAAATAAAGTTTTATTCAGATAATATTCCTAAAGAAAACTTTAATACTGGAGACTAAGTGTTATTTAATAGTTATATATTTATTTTTGTTTTTTTACCAATAACCTTCTTTATATACTTTTACCTTAATAGTAAAAATCTAATCAATTATAGTAAACTTTTTCTTGTATTAAGCAGTCTATTCTTTTATAGCTGGTGGAATATAATATATTTACCAATTATTATTATATCTATCGTTATCAACTACTATATTGGTAAATTTTTATTAAAAAATGCTTTTAATCACAAGAGAAAACTTGTATTAACTATGGGTATAGCACTTAACTTGTCTCTACTTGGATATTTTAAATATGCTGATTTTTTTATAGAAAATTTCAACTCTTTATTTAATGTAAATCATAATTTATTACATCTTGCTCTTCCTTTGGCTATATCTTTCTTTACCTTTCAACAAATCTCTTATTTGGTTGACAGTTATAGACTAGAGACTAAAGAGTATGACTTTTTAAACTATACTCTCTTTGTAACCTTTTTCCCTCAACTTATAGCCGGTCCTATCGTCCATCATAGAGAGATGATGCCTCAGTTCGCACAAAAAGAAAATAGATATATAAATTATCGTAATATTAGTATGGGGCTTTTTATATTTTCCATTGGTCTATTTAAAAAAGTTATTATTGCAGATACTTTTTCTACATGGGCGACAACTGGTTTCGATACGGCTACAACATTAAACATTGTAGAAGCATGGGTAACTTCTCTCTCTTACACTTTTCAGCTCTACTTTGACTTCTCTGGATATACAGACATGGCAATAGGGGTAGCTCTTCTATTTAATATAAAACTGCCTATCAACTTTAACAGCCCTTATAAAGCACTCAGTATACAAGATTTTTGGAGAAGATGGCACATCACCCTTTCAAGATTTTTAAAAGATTATATTTACATCCCTCTTGGTGGTAACAGAAAAGGTGAGCTTATGACCTACTTTAACCTTATGATAACGTTTATATTGGGTGGTCTATGGCATGGTGCAGGATGGACATTTATATTTTGGGGTTTTTTACATGGAGCAGCTTTGGTTATTCACCGTATTTGGTCTACTCTTGGCTTTAAACTTTGGTCATGGTTGGCATGGTTTGTCACTTTTAACTTTATCAATATTGCATGGGTTTTCTTTAGAGCCAAAACATGGGATGATGCTATAAAAGTACTGGATGGTATGTTTAGTTTTAACCTATTATTACCAGCTTCTCTCTCTCATAAATTAGCTTTCTTAAGTCCATATGGTGTTGAGTTTGGAGGATTTATCGAAAATGTAACTGGTAATATGTATACTATTCTTTGGCTATTCGCTGCTTTTGCATTAATTCTACTTTTCAAAAATTCAAATCAAATGATTCCTAAAAAGTTAAATCTATTCCATGCACTTTTCTCATCAGTACTCCTAATTATAGCAGTCTATTCATTGGGAAATAAATCAGAATTCTTATACTTTAACTTTTAAATGGAGCAACAGATGAACGATAAATCTTGGCTAAAAATATTTTTTACTTTAATTATTATTCAAGTTCTAGCTATTGAGATTTTTTATAGAACGTATCACTACAATAGACACTATGTAGATTATATAGTTAAGACAAGACTTGCTCATCTTAAAAATCAATCTTATGAAACTGTTATTATTGGAGACAGTTTGGCCCATAATGCTATGGGTCATTTAAAACTTCATCCTCAAATACTTGATTTAACAACCAATAATGCCATCTCTATCGCTGGAAACTATTTTATCTTAAAACGATACCTTGCCAACAATAAAAAACCTAAAAATATTTATCTATTCTGTGTTCCTAACCACTTACATCAAAATTTAAACACCATATATACCTACTCCTACTTCACAACTATTTTCAATAAGAAAGATGAAATGGAGAGTATTAAAAAAATCAAACCAAACCTATACAACAACAACTCTTTCGAAAAATATACAGAGAGTAGATTAAAAGCACTTAAATTTTTCACACACTATAAACCTAAAAAAAGAGAAAAAGCTGTAGTCGTAAAAGAGAGTGAACTGGTCAAAAAAGAGAACTTTATGAACAGTCAAATCCAATCTAATATAGATTTAATTAAGTCAGATGAAAATACCATACATGAGATACCTAAAGTCTATATTGATAAAATTCTTTCCCTCTGTAAAAAAGAAGGTATCAACTTTAAATTGGTTATTGAGCCTATTCCTCAAGAGAGTAACAAAAGCTTTATGAAGTCAAAACTCTATAAATATCTTAAAGATAGAAATGTCTCTATGTATAATGTTAATGAGCATTACAAATTTAATAACTACCTCTTTAAGGGTGATGGTAGACATATAAAAGGTAAAGCAAACCAATTCTTTCAAAACTATATTGATGAACATATCCTCGATATATATTAAATATCTATTAATACTCTTCATGTATACTTACACTATTCAAACCTGAAGGGTAAAAAATGACTGTAACCAAATACTCTGCCAATGGCAATGATTTTGTTATGATAATCAAAAAAAAGAAAAAAGACCGTTCTAAACTGGCTAAAAAACTATGTCATCGTCAAAATGGCATAGGAGCTGATGGCTTGGTTGTACTTATACCTCATGAAGAGTATGACTTTGAATGGGAGTTTTACAACTCAGATGGTAGTAGAGCTACCATGTGTGGTAATGCTTCACGTGCTGTAGCACACTTTGCAATGGGCAAAGGAATCTCTGCTGACGGTGAAGCAGAGTTTTTAACTGGGGCTGGTGTTATACGGGCAAAAGTTAATGGTAACTATGTGGTTTCTGATATGACCAAACCTATTATTCTAAGTAAAGAGATAGAAGAAGAGGGTGAAACTTGGTGGTTTATAGATACAGGTGTTCCTCACTTGGTTGCTATAAGAGAGGACATAGAAGAGTTTGACCTCGAACAAGCAGCACGACTACGTAACAAATACAACTGCAATGTTAACATCTGTAAAGTTGAAGAAAATACTCTGTATGTTCGTACCTATGAACGTGGTGTAGAAGATGAAACACTTGCCTGTGGTACAGGTATGGTTGCCTGTTTCATACGTGCCAATGGTGAAGAGTTGGTCGATGATAATGTAAGAGTATTTCCACGTTCTGGAGATGAACTCTATGTGAGTTTAGAAGATGATATCTATAAGTTTGGTGGACAAGTAACAAAAACATTTGTTGCCGAAACCATTGACTAAATAATTAAAACACAGTTTTTTCACAATGAAAATATAAAATTTTAAAAACTATTAAATTAATATAAAAGGAATTATTTATGCAAAAAAAAATAATCGCATTTATTGTAATGTTAACCCTAAGTTCAACGCTACTATTTGGACAAACACTTGTAACCGTTAATGGTCATAAGATTACAACCAATATTATCCCTCCTGGTTATGAGAAACTGGATGATAACCAACGTGCTAATCTTATGGAACAACTAATAAAAGAAGAAGTTTTATATGCTGACCTTTTAAAAAGTTCACTTGTAAATAGTGAAAAATTTAAAAAAGCATTTAAAGAGCAAAAAAAACTTGCACAGGCAGCCTATAAAAAGAAATCTGGAAAAAATTTAAATAAAGAGCAAATTCGTAGTATTAAAGGTGCTATTGCTGTTGCACTTTTTCAACAAAAAGAGTTTAAAAAAATAAAAGTAAGCAACAATCAACTCAAAGAGTTTTACAACAACAATGCAGAAGCTTTTAAATTTCCTGATTCTATAGAGATAGCAGATATTATTGTACCAACCAAAGCAGAAGCTGACAAACTTTTAAAGTCTCTACAAGGTGCTAGTAACTTAGATGAAGCCTTTATAAAAGCTGCCAATGCACATAAACAAAATGGATACATGGGCTGGTTTGGGAAAAATAATGCTCCAGAAAATCTATTTAATAAAGCATATAAATATAAAGTAAAACGTCTCTTAAATGCTCCTGTAAAAACTAAGCATGGATACAATGTGGTTTATCTTTTAAACAAAAAAGCTGCTGGAACACTCTCATTTGAAAAAGCAAAACCAAAAATAGAGCAAGTAATTAAACAAAAAAAGGTTATGCAAAAACTACAAGATAAAGTAGATAACCTGTATGGACAAGCAGAGATAATTTATTAAAAAAGAGATAATTTCCTTTTTATTCTTAAATAAAATTTAAATTATATATCTATTTTTATATTTTAATGATATAATTATAAATATAATCTTAAGTTTAAAGGATAAATTATGAAAATTACTTTTACAAAAGAAATGATTAAAGAAGCTATAAAAAGTGGTTGTAGAACCATAAGTGAATTAAATAATTATATTGTTCAACAAGAGTTAATAGCACAAAAAATTTAAAGAAGTAACCTATAAAAGGTTACTTCTTTATTTTATAAAGTTTTCTTTTTCTCTTTTTTATACTCCAAAAAAGAGAGTAACAATATAATAGCAACACCCAAATCTATCATGACATCGGCATAATTAAACACAGCAAAATCAAAACCACAATGCCATGCTACATAGTCAACCACACCTTCATGGATAAATCTATCATACAAGTTTCCTAATGCTCCACCAATAATAAGCCCTAAAGGGAAAGCATACTTTTTCACATACCCCTCATAAAAAACATAAAATATAATCCCAAATATAAGTACCAACTGTACCAACTTTAAATTGTCTCCTAAAAAGGACAACATTGAAAAAGCAACCCCCCGATTATAATACAATTCTAAATCTATACATGAACCCTTTAATATCGTTGCATACTCTACACCATTTACAGCTTCCATAGCCATAACTTTTAAACTTTGATCAATAATAAAAGTACCAACCACCAACAAAATAAAAATAATATATGAACGCATTAAGAGAGTGCTTTCTTAAAAAATTCAACTGTTTTGTCCATCATAATATGTAGTGCATGTTGCTCTTTACCTTCTAGTAAAATACGTAAAAGATTCTCAGTACCAGAGTAACGAACCAAGTGACGCATGCCAGCAGCTTCTATCTCTGCAAAAAGTTCTTCTACTCCTACTATATCAACTATAGGTATTTTATGTGAAATGTTTAAATTTGCTTGTTCCTGAGGATATAAATCAAAAATATCAAAGGCTTCACTTGCTGTTTGATTGTTCTCAATCATATAAGCAAATGCTTGTAATGCAGAAACCAAACCATCACCTGTCTTAGCATAATCAGAGAAGATAACATGACCACTCTGCTCTCCACCAAAGTTTGAACCAACCCTCTTCATAACTTCAAGTACATGCTTATCACCAACATCTGAACGCTCTAAAGTTAAACCATGTGATGCCAAATAATCTTCAAGACCTTGATTACTCATAACGGTTGTGACTACTTTGTCATTTGCTAATTTATTCTCATTTTTAAGATGAATAGCCAATGCACCAATAAGTTTGTCACCATCAATAATTTGTCCTTTTTCATCGACAATAACAATTCTATCTGCATCACCATCAAGAGCAATTCCTATATCAGCACGTGTTTCAATTACTTTTTGAGCAAGAAGTTCAGGTTGTGTTGCTCCACAATTGGTATTGATATTAAATCCATTTGGTGAAGTTGCTATCTCTATAACATCAGCACCAAGTTCACGAAGAACTGTTGGAGCAACGATATAAGCTGCACCATTAGCACAGTCAACCACTACTCTTTTACCATAAAGAGAGTATTTTTTAGGAAAAGAGTTTTTAATATGAACAATATATCTACCTATGACATCATCAATACGAACAGAACGTCCTATCTCTTTTTTAGTTACAAAAGAGTTTTCGATACGTTCAATATCATGAAAGATTGCTTCTATGTTTTGCTCACATTCTTTTGAGATCTTATTACCATCTTCATTAAAAAGTTTAATTCCATTATCATAGAAAGGATTGTGTGAAGCAGTTATCATAATTCCAGCATCACAACGCATATTTTCTGTAATAAAAGCTATAGCAGGTGTTGGCATAGGACCTATTTGAACCACATCAAAACCTACTGCTGTTAAGCCTGAAACCAATGCATTTTCTATCATATATCCAGAACGTCTGGTATCTTTTCCTACCAATATTTTATTATATTTACTACTTTTCTGTAAGTGTATACCAGCTGCTAGTGCCAAACGCATGACATTCATTGCATTGAGTTTTCCACCTGCTAAACCACGTACACCATCTGTTCCAAATAGTTCCATCTGTTTTTCCTTTTGGAGTTTAATTAGATGAATTTTATCATAAGTTTATGATATTTCTACAAGTCCAAAAATAATAATAGTAAGAATTTCACTTACAAGAGATATGGTCACTATTTGTGAGGTTAATTTATATTCATTTCTTAATGCCATGGCTGTTGATACACCTACTGCTATTCCTGTAAATCCTGCTCTCATGAAAAACTCCTTAATATTATTTAATAATTAATAACATTATAAAATATTTAAACTTAATTACAATTTAACAATTTATAATATTTTATGTTATTTTTTTAAAGATTAGCCTCTTAAGAGAAATAAGCTATAATACGCGAATTAAAAACAGACTCCCGATACGTAATTTGGGAGAAAACAAAGGTAAATTTTGAGTGAAAATTTAATCGGTTATATTGATAACCAAGGAAACATTATAGATACACAAAGTGCTGGTGAAAACCCTGATGCAAAAGCGATTGAGTATGATAACTCTGCTGAATCACTAGAGATTGTTAGACACTCTACAGCACACCTTATGGCACAAGCCATTACCGAACTTTATACCAATGCTAAGTTTTTTGTAGGACCAACTGTCGATGAAGGTTTTTACTATGACTTTAGAGTAGATGAAAAAATTGGTGAAGAAGATTTAAAGAAAATCGAAAAAAAGATGAAAGAACTCATCAAGAAAAAATATAAAATAGAAAAGTATGAAATCACCAAAGCAGAAGCTTTAGAAAAATTTGCTGCTGATGACCTTAAACAAGCCGTACTTACTAGAATACCTGATGAAGTAGTTTCTATATATAAACAGGGTGACTTTGAAGACCTCTGTCAAGGACCTCACGTTCCGGCACTTAGATTTCTTCATAACTTTAAACTAACTCGTGTAGCAGGTGCTTACCTTGGTGGTGATGAAAAAGCTGAGATGCTTACCCGTATCTATGGAATTGCATTTGCAGACAAAGAGTCTCTAAAAGCTCACTTACAAATGCTCGAAGAGGCAAAAAAACGTGACCATAGAAAAATTGGTGCTGAGATGGAACTCTTTATGTTTGACGAAGAATCAGGAGCTGGACTTCCATTTTGGATGCCAAAAGGTTCTCGTTTAAGACATAAATTAGAAACTATTTTACATAAAGCACACCGTAAAAGAGGATATGAGCCAGTAAGAGGTCCAGAGATTTTAAAAGCTGACATGTGGAGAACCTCTGGTCACTACGCATGTTATGGTGAAAACATGTACCTAACAACCATTGACGACCAAGAGTATGGGGTTAAACCTATGAACTGTATCGGTCATATTCAAATATTTAAACAGACAGGAAAGTCTTACCGTGATTTACCTGTAAAATACTATGAGTATGGTGTGGTTCACCGTCATGAAAAGTCTGGTGCATTGCATGGACTTTTAAGAGTAAGAGAGTTTACTCAAGATGATGCACATATTTTCTGTGCTCCAAACCAAATAGCTTCTGAAGTTATCGAAATTGTTGAGTTTGTTGACTCTGTTATGAAACTTTTTGGTTTCGAATACAGCATGGAAGTAGCAACCAAACCTGAAAAAGCTATTGGTGAAGATGACGTTTGGGAACTAGCAACGCAAGGGCTTAAAGATGCACTTGACGAAAACAACCTACCATATACTATAGACGAAGGTGGAGGAGCATTTTATGGTCCTAAAATCGATGTTAAAATTACCGATGCACTTGGGCGTAAGTGGCAGTGTGGAACCATTCAAGTAGATTTCAACCTACCAGAGCGTTTTGAAGTTGAGTATGTAGATGAAGACAATACACGTAAACAACCGGTAATGATTCACAGAGCTATCTTGGGTTCATTTGAACGTTTCATCGCTATTTTAACTGAACATTATGCTGGTGAGTTCCCACTCTTCTTAGCACCTACACAGGTTATTTTTGTTCCTATTTCAGATGTTCATGTGGCTTACGCAAAAGAACTTCAAGCCCAACTTATGGACATAGAGATTGATTGTGAAATCTATGATAAAAATGATTCTTTGAACAAAAGAGTAAGAAATGCAGAGAAACAAAGAGTGCCATATGTAGTGATTGTTGGTGACGAAGAAGTTGCAAACAAAACAGTTGCACTAAGAAATAGACGAACAAAAGAGCAGTATAATCTTTCTTTTGATGAATTTATGGTAGAATTAACGCAACAACTAAATGAAGGTAAGATTTGAGTAGACAAAATAACAGAAACAACAGAGGAAGAAAGAAGCCAGACGAAACTATTATGAACGATAAAATCAGAGACAGAGAGCTCCGAGTTTTAGGTGATGATGGTGAACAATTTGGAATTATTTCTCGTGACGAAGCTTTGAAGATTGCAGATGATAAAGGACTAGATTTGGTTCTTATGTCACCAGATGCAAAACCACCTGTAGCCAAAATGATGGATTATGGTAAGTATAAGTATGAGTTAGAAAAGAAGAAAAAAGAGGCAAGAAAGAACCAAAAAACTATAGATGTTAAAGAGGTTAAATTTTCTTGTAAGATTGCCGAAGGTGATATCGCGTACAAAGTTAAACATGCAAGAGAGTTCTTAGAAGCTGGAAAACATGTTAAACTAAGAGTATTTTTACGTGGTAGAGAAATGGCAAACCCTGAATGGGGAGTTGATGTTCTTAACCGAGTGTGGCCAATGTTAGAAGATGTTGGTAACCTAGAGCAAGATGCAAAACGTGATGGTCGTTATGTTAATATGTATATAACACCACTTAAGAAATAAATTCTCCTTATACCCCTTCAGTAACCATATGACATACTATTGTCATATGGTTAACTTTAATAAATTCTTTAAAAGTAAAAGTAATTTCAATTACTTTTTAGCTACAATCTTCTACTAAAACCCCATAATATTAAATTTAACTAAGGAAAACTATGAAAAAAACAGTTATTTCACTTATTGCAGCTGCTGCAATTTGGACAGGAACCACAGCATATGTTGGTAACCAAATGGAAGAGAACCTCCAAAATCAAATAGAAAACAGCAACAAACTCAATAGTAATAGTGGTATTAAATATAAAATCAATAGTTATAAAAAGAACTTTTTAGATTCAACAGCTGAAATTGAAATTGATTTTACCAATCCAGAAATACTGGCACTTATTCAAGATACAGTGAAACTACCTATGGTTATAAAATACAACATAGAACATGGACCCCTGTTTTTCAAAAATGGTTTAGGTTTTGGAGCAGCAAGAACCCATCAAGAGATTCCTCTTAGTTCACTGCTTACAGAAGAGGCTAAAAAAGAGTTTTTAGCACTTATTAAAGATGATATTATTATTAAAAGTGATATGGATATCTCATTTAATAATAATGCTTCATATAAAATTTCTACAAGTGAAGTCAAAATAGATAAAGATGAAAAGAGCTTTCATATGGCACCTTTAGAAATAAAAGGTAAGCATAACCTTGAAACATACAGTGGAGATGCCAAGATTCATGTAGACTCTTTAGAACTGTATGAAGAGGGAAGTAAAAATGGTTTAACACTTCAAGATTTAGATATAAATATTGAAATAGATGAATTTATAGAAAAAGCTATAATGCTAGGAAGCATAGATTTTTCTATAGCAAACCTTATGATAAAAGATGATACAAACCCAAAACTTCAAAACATTAACCTTGCTACCCAAATGCATATGATGACAAAAAAAGATAGTGAAGAAACAATATCAACAGGGTTTGATGGTTCTGTAGACTTTAAAGATACAAAACTTCCAGACAATATGCCAAACCTTAAAAATATTCATGCAAAAATGAATATGGATTATATAGGTATCAAAGGTATGCTAGAGTTTCAAAAAGCCAGTAAAGATATGCAAGAAACACAATCTAAACTCTTAACAAAAATGCAATCTAATCCTAGCGAAGAGGAGATGCAAAAAATATTTGAAGAGTTTGGAACAGTTCAACAAAATATGGTAAATCAAATAATTCACGCTCTTAACAATATGCTCATGAAAGATAAAACACTTATTGAGTATGGTTTAGCCATAGAAACAAAAGACAATAAAGAGAGTGATGCAGATATCAAAATTCTCTATACAGGAGATATAGACTTTAATGGTACTATTGAAGAGATAGCAATGAAAGTCCAACAACAGGCACTTAATTTGGTTGACCTTGATGTTAAAATAGCTTTAGATGAAGAACATATAAAAGCTCTTCCTGATGCAGAAATGTTAAAACAACAAATTCAAATGGGTGTGGCACAAGGCTTTATAAAAGAGGAAAAGGGTAAATACATTTTAAATGGTTACTATAAAAATCAAGAACTAATGGTTAATGACAACAACTTAACAGCAACTGTACTGCCATTTCTTATGATGGCAACCCAAGGTGGAGGGTTTTAAAACCTTCCTACTAAGGAACAATCACTATAGGCGTACCATTCTTTGTACGCTCCCAAACTTCTTCCATATCATCATTACTCATCGCAATACATCCTTCTGTCCAATCAAGTAACATAGGCATCCAGTCACCAATAGGTGAAAGAGACCAGTTCAGTGGCGTTCCATGAATCATAATCATTCCTCCTGCACTTTTTCCTGATTTTTTAGCCTTGGCTTTATCTTTTTCATTGGGGTAAGAGAGATGAATAGATTTATTATAAGCTTTACTCAGTTGTCTCCAGTCTAAAATATATGACCCTTCTGGTGTTTTCATATCACCCTCAAACTCTTTGGCTCCATCAGGAACCTGACCTAAACTGATATGATATTTTTTATAGATTTCTCCTTGTTGTGAAAGGTAAAGCATACGTGTTGATTTTTTAATGATCACCTTGTCAGCCATAAAAATCATATCGGCAAAAAGAGAAAGAGAAAAAAGAATAAGTGTTAAAAAAATGCGAGAAATCATGGCTACCCCTTAGAAGAATCTAATATTTCCTTTTTAACTCTATCATACTCCTGCTGAAGATGTTTCAAATCTTGTGAGTTATCAACAATATACGTTCCTAACTGTTTCTTTTCTTCTATGTCTAATTGAGAATCTATACGTTCTTGTGCTTCTTCTTGCATAGAGCCATCACGCTGCATTAAACGTTCCAGTTGTTTATCTTTTGGTATATAGACAACGATAGACTTTTTAATCACATAGCGTTTACTCTCAAAAAACAGTGGTATATCTATTAAATAAGGTTTCTGAAATTTATCTTGCTCATCAGCTTTTTTTCTTATCTCTTCATATATTAAAGGATGTAACAGCTTCTCTAAACGTAACTTCTCTTCTGCATTAGAAAAAATTAAAATCCCTAACGCTTTTCTATCTACAGTTCCATTTTTTATATAGTTAGAACCAAATAAATCTACTATTTTATCTTTATGAAAATCTAACATCTCATGGGCTATCTTATCGGCATCTATCAAAACAAAACCATCTTCTAAAAAAAACTTAGCTACAGTACTCTTTCCTGTTGCTATTCCACCTGTTAATACTATGGCATATTTAAAACTCATTTTTATCCCTATTATTAATTATTTTTATTGTAACAAATAATAGTTAATAACTAATGATAAACAACATCAATCAAATTTATTTTTAATCTTCTTTAAAAGAGAGTATACTTCCAACAAATTAATCTCATTTAAAATAAAGGAAAATCATGGCTTTCTCACCAGAAAATCGTTCAGGAACCATAAGTGGTATTCTCTTTGTTGCTATATTTGCAGCAGGGGCAACCTATATTGCAGGTTTAGGACCTGTACATGCACTAGGGCTTTCTCCCTTGGTTATTGGTATTGTAATGGGTATCTTTTATGCCAATACACTACATAATCAACTTCCCCCAGCATGGGAAACAGGTATTACTTTTTCAGGAAAGAAAATACTTCGTTTTGCCATTGTACTTTATGGATTTAGAATCACTTTCCAACAAATAATGGATGTCGGAATGGAAGGGTTTTTAGTTTCACTTATTATGCTTTCTACTACATTCTTACTAGGTACATGGTTAGGAACTAAAGTATTTGGTATGGAAAAAGATACTTCAATGCTAACAGCATCAGGAGCTTCTGTTTGTGGTGCTGCTGCTGTTTTAGCTACAGAGCCTGTTCTTAAAGCAGAGGGTCATAAAACAGCCATTGCTGTCTCTATGGTTGTTCTTTTCGGAACCATTTCTATGTTCTTATATCCTGTACTCTATACAGCGATTATTGAACCTGCACAAGGTTTTTTACACATGACCCCAAGTCAATTTGGTATTTATGTTGGAGGAACCATTCATGAGGTAGCACAAGTGGTTGCTGTACCATTCTCTATTCCAAATGCACCTATAGAGATGGCAAACAATGCTGTTATTGTTAAGATGACACGTGTTATTATGATTGCACCTATGTTAATTGTATTGGGACTCTATTTAAGTTACAGTGCAAAGAAAGAGGGAGGAGATGCTTCAGCTGTTAAATTGGTCATCCCTTGGTTTGCTGTTTACTTTATTGGGGTAGCTGCTTTTAACTCATTTCATCTCATTCCTGACAACATTGTAAATGTTATTAATGAGATAGATACCTTTTTATTGACCATGGCAATGACAGCTCTTGGTATGGGTACACGTTTTGCTAAATTTAAAGGTTTAGGACTTGCCCCTGTCTATACTGCATTAGGAATGTTTATATGGCTTGTTATTGGTGGTTTTGTAATTACAAAGCTTGTTTGTCAAGTTATATAATGTATATATTTTAATATCAACTGTTTTTTATAAAATAATTTATTTAACTAAGGTTTAACAAAGAATCTCTTTGTTAAACTGTTACCAGTTAAGAAGATACTTGATTTTTCAATCGAAATAACCCTTATAATTCTCCCAAATCATAAAAAACTTTTCATATGGTATCTTCTTAACGAATAAGATACCTTCCCTTGTTTTTACATCTCACATACAGTATAATAATCAAACTTAATTTTTTAATAATAGACTTCTAATACAAGGATAAGCTCATGACAAACCTCTATGAAAAGCTTGGACTCTTTTACCTCGGTAAAGACATCGATAAAAGCACCCAAAAACCTAGTGAAGCACTCACCCTACTAAAAAATAAAAACTTTACAACCCATGCAGCTATTATTGGTATGACAGGTTCTGGTAAAACAGGTCTGGGTATAGGTCTTATAGAAGAGGCTGCCATAGACAACATTCCTTCTATTCTCATCGACCCAAAAGGAGACATGGGAAATCTACTCTTAACTGACCCCACCTTCAACCCTAAAAGCTTTGAACCATGGGTGGAAGATGAAGCTCGTAGCAAAGAGAAAGATGTAGCCCAATATGCTAAAGATATCGCCTCCATGTGGTTAGAAGGTATTAAACGTGACCATCAAGATAAAGCACGTGTAGCCAAACTTCATGCCGTAGAGAAAACCATTTATACCCCAGGAAGTTCTTCAGGGATTTCCATTAATATCTTAGGTTCACTCGAAGCACCTCCTGCTGAAATTTTAAATGATGCTGACACCTTTGCCTCATACCTAAAAAGTACGGTATCATCTCTTCTTTCCTTAGTTAAAATAGAAGCTGACCCCGTTAGTTCAAAAGAGTATTTACTCATAGCACAAATACTTGCCAACAAATGGATGGCTGGTGAGAGCATCTCTCTTGAAGAGCTTATAGGTGCTATTATCTCACCTTCATTTGAAAAAATAGGTGTTTTACCCTTAGAAGCTTTTTATCCTCAAGATAAGCGTTTTACATTGGCGACTAAGTTTAATGCGATTATCGCTTCTCCAACATTCTCTTCATGGCTACAAGGGGAAGATTTGGACATTCAGAAACTTCTTTATGATGAAAATGGAAAAGCCAAAGTAGCCATCTTCTCTATTGCCCATCTTTCCGATGCTGAGCGTATGTTCTTTGTTACCCTATTGCTCAACAAATACATAGCATGGATGAGAAGACAGTCAGGAACCTCTGCCTTAAAAGCCCTACTCTATATGGATGAAATTTACGGTTACTTTCCACCATCTAAAAACCCACCATCTAAAGAACCTATGCTTCTACTTTTAAAACAAGCTCGTGCTTTTGGTGTAGGTGTTATTTTAAGTACACAAAACCCAGTTGATTTAGACTATAAAGGTCTCTCAAATATCGGTACATGGTTTATAGGTCGGCTTCAAACAGCACAAGATATAGAACGTGTTATCGATGGTCTAGGTGGTAAGGTAGATGCTTCTTACACTAAAAGTGAGATTAAAAACCTACTTGCCAACTTACAAAAAAGAACCTTCTTTTTAAAGTCAGCCCATCTTGATGACATTAAAGTTTTTTCTACCCGTTGGGTTATGTCTTACCTAAAAGGTCCCCTAAAAGCTGCTGAGATTTCAAAACTCATGGCGTCTAAAAAGTCTGCAACAACTCAAACAGTTATGAGCAAACCTGTAGAAGACAATGGGTTTGAGAGTTTTGTAAATGTTGACAAAAGTATAGATCAGAAATTTAGCATGGATGTTACCGGTCAAAACAACTTTAGAGCTTCACTACAAGGAAAAGTGGAGCTTCACTACTTCAACCAATCAAAAGGAATAGATGAAACAGAGACACTCTGTCTTAACTTAGAACTCTATGAAGATGAAGATATAGAGTGGGACAATGCCCAAGAGCTTGAAAGCTGTCCACAACTTTTAGAAACAAAGCCAAGCAATGCCTCTTTTGCTCCTATAAGTAGAGAAATTTCTACAGATAAGTCGTTAAGAAAAACAAAAAAATCATTGATAGACTGGGTATACCGAACCAAGCGTTTAAAAACTTTCAAATGTACTTCTCCACGTTTATCTTCTTTACCATATGAGAGTTTAGCTGACTTTAAAGTTCGTATAAAAGACCAACTGGACGACAAAAAAGAGATAGAGATAGAGAAACTACAAGAGCGTTATGAGAAAAAAGAGAAAATGTTACTCAAGCGTCTACAAAGAGCCCAAGATAAAGTAGAAAAAGAAGAAGCAGATGCCAGTAAATCTATGGTTGACACAGGAATAGCTATTTTAGGTGCTTTGTTTGGTCGTAGCTCTACAGCCAAACTGGGTCGTGCCTTTTCAAAAGGAAGCCGTGCCTATAAAGAGCGTGGAGATATAGGAAGAGCAGAAGAAGCACTAGCCGAACTACATGAAGAGCTAGAACTTTTAGCTGAAGAGTTAGAAGATAAAATCGATGAACTCTCTTTAAAATACGATATAGACAATGTCACCCTACAAGAGTCAGCCATGAAACCAAGAAAAAGTGATATTCATGTAGAAGAAATTTCACTAATTTGGAGTTAATTCTTGCCGATAAGTTATATTAGTAATTGATAAATAAATTACTAATATAACTATCAATTTAATTCTTAACTTATTTACCCAAAACTCCTTTATATCTTGAATTAATAGATAATCAATGATTTAAATTTATAATATAGTGATTCACTTAAATAGATAAAAAAAGCAACTTTATTTAACATAAAAGAATATCTCATATGATAAAATATTATTTTTAATTTTATTTGGAGTTATATTATGTTTAAATATTTAAGTACTTTTCTTTTTCTTCTTCTTTTTATAGGGTGTTCATCACATTTTTCAAAAAATAATCAAGAGTTTTCACTAGAAAAAAAATATGCTATTGGTTCTTTTTGGAACTACACCGAAACCTCAATGGCAGGGCTTAAGGCAGCAAGTATTGTAGAAGGGGTTCTTTCAAAAAACAGAGTTGTTGTTTACTCATTAATCGAGGGTGAGGAAGAGATATCTCTAAATAAAAATAAAAAAGATTTCCTTAATAATCAACTAAAAAAAGCTAAATCACTAGGTGCTGACTATTTTATAACGGGAGAAGTTCAAGAGTGGCGTTATAAAATAGGTATTGATGGTGAGCCTGTAGTCTCATATAGTATTAAAATAATAGACTTAAAAAATAAAGAAAGAATTTTTTCAGCATTAGGTGCAAAAAGTGCATGGGGTCATAAGTCTATAGGTATTGTTGCTCAAGAGATTGCTAATGAATTATTACCCGAGTTCATTAACTAATGTTAAAAATAAAAGAAACTATTATATGGAGGAGTGCCCCTGAAGTTGGGTTCATTGCTCTTCTTATTATTTTTATAGGTTATTTAATAGATAATAATGATCCACTACTTATGCATTACCAATTTAATGCTTTAATGCTTTGTCTTGCTGTAGTTACTCTATACTATGGTATATATATGGGTATTTTTATGTGGGGTATTTTTACTGTTTTTTTATTTATTACAGACAGTACAAATCCTCTTTTAAAACCTTTTTTATTGGAAAAACTTTTCTTTGTTATCCTTTTTGGTCTTTTTTTCTACAACTACAAAAAGAGTTTGAGGTATTTAAAACTTCACAATGATTACTTAAAAACCCGATTAAAAGAGTTTAACAGCTCTTTTTTTACATTAAAAATCTCACATGATAAACTGGAGTCAACCTATATATCACAACCTACTTCACTACAATATGTTCTTTCAGATTTACTTAATAGATCAGATCATAATTCCATTAAAGATAGTGCCATTGATTTATTAAATGTTTTAGAAAAAATTTTTATGGTTAAAAAAAGTATGATTTGGGAAGTAACTGATGGAAAATTAATTAAATTAATAGCATCAAACGGAGAGGTTAATAAAACTATAGATAGAAAAGACAAACTTCTTGAAGATGCACTACTTTATAAAAATTCAATGTACCTAAAAGATTTAAAAGATAAAGAGCAGACAAAATATATTGTTGTTGTTCCTTATCTTAATGACCAAGATGAAATAACATCTGTCTTGATTATTGAAGAGATACCATTTTTATTTTATAAAGAAGATGTGATCATAAAAATCAATGTTATTTTTAACTATATGTCAATGGAGTCAGAAAAACGCTCTTTGGTAGAAAAAGACTATATTAAAGAGAATCAAAACATTGAAAACGAAAGTCAAAATATCATTGATTTTAAATCGGAAGTCATTCGTCTTAAGAAAATTAAAAAAATGTTTGATATAGACAGTAGAATATATGTTTTACAGACAAAAAATCCTTATTTACATGAATTGATTACAGACTATTTTTATAAAAACAATAATTTAAAAGTTTTAAACCAATACATCTCGATTCAATGTGAAAAAAACTATTTTCATTTTATTATTTTTCCTTTTACTTTGAATAGTACCATGAGTATGTTGACAAAAGAGTTTGATGAAATAATTAAAATACTTCAAGATACATTAGAAAAACAGCTAGGAAAAGAAGCATACCAAGATGTGCTGACTAAATCTATTGCCATAGAATACATAGACAAAGTATGGAAAGGATTTAACTGTGTGGAGAGATAATTTTTTTATGAATGGAGCATTTATCTCTTTCTTGCAAGAAGAAAATAGCTGGAAGCTGGTTATATTTATGTTTTCTATTGCTATTTTTTGGACAATATTTATATCGATTTTATTAAAACTTTTCCCTAGAAAATATGCATTTTACAAAAGAGAGATTTTTCTTTTTCTAGTTACACTGAATGTTGCTCTAATTTTCATGGGTCTATTCTTAACTGCTTCACTATTACTTTTTGGTCTCTATTGGGCTACATTTAAGATGAGCAAACCAATTTTTGAATCTATTAATCTTGATCAATACTTTACAAAAATTCCTTTTGTCCAGAGTAAGTTTCATGAGGGTATCCTAAACCCAAGTACCCATAAAAACAGTGAAATAAAAACAGATGAGATGATTAAATCATTAGAGACCATCTATGACAGTGCTGAACAAAATAACATCAGTAGAGTTAAACAATTTTTATCATCAAATAGTGACGAGGTTAGATTAATTGCCTTTTCACAAATTTCATCTTATGAAAAACTTTTAACAAAAAAACCAAAAGAGCTAGAGTTACAGTTAGAAAAAGCTGAAACTGAAGAGAAACGTGAAGAGTACAATTATCTTTTAGCAGAGACCTATTGGCAGTTTATCTATCATGGTGTTGCTGACAAACATTTAATTGGGTTTTATATAGAAAAAATAGAAAAACATCTAAAGTTAAGTGGTAAAAATATTAATGTCTATGTCCTTTATGGAAAAATAAATGTATACAATAAACAATATAAGTCTGCAAAAACATACTTTTTAAAAGCCATAGATGCTGGAGTGGAAAAGCACTTAGTCTACTCTTACTTGGCAGAGATTGAGTATGAGTTGCGAAACTTTAATTCTGTCTTTCAATACATTAACAATGAGATGTTTGATCTTGATTTAAAAATCAAACCTTACCACATGATTTGGAGCGAATAATATGCGTACTCTCATAGATAAAGCAAACCCTGACATTATTATACCTTCAGAAGGAACTTACCCTTATGTACAAGGTGGTGTCTCCTCATGGATTGCACAACTTATTAAAGGTCTACCCCAATATACATTTGGTATTGTTTTTATAGGAAGCAAACGTGAAGAGTATCCAGAAAAACCACTTTATGAACTTCCTGCTAACTTAGTTTACTTTGCAGAGACTTTTATATTTGATGAATCTGTTAAACCTAAAATCAGACCTATCAATGGAGACAAAGAGAGCTTTAAATATATAGAAGAACTCTACAAATGGTTTAAAGATAGAAAAAAAGATAAAAGTCAATTTCCAGAAAAAATTAAAGATTTAAACTTCTATCTTGACAATATCAATGAGTCTGTCTTTTTATATAGTCGAGAGTCTTGGGAATTTATTTTAGAAAAGAACCAAGAAAATGCTCCAGATATTCCATTTATTAACTACTTCTGGGCCATTAGAAACATACATATGCCCATTTGGAAACTAGCAAAACTTGCAAAGTTTATTGGAAATAGAGGTTCTATCATCCACTCTCCCTCTACAGGATATGCTGGTTTTCTTGCTACGCTTATATCTCATGATAGAGACTTACCTTATATTTTAACAGAGCATGGTATCTATACAAAAGAGAGAAAAATAGACTTAATCTCAAACTCATCTATGGTAGAGACCAAACTAAAACTCTTTCAAGAATCTGCAGAAAACAACTACATACAAAAAATATGGGTCAACTTTTTTGAAGCCATAGGACTTATGAGTTACAGCAGTGCCGACCTCATCTTCTCACTTTTTAATGTGGCAAAAGAGACACAGATGGAGTATGGTGCCATAGAAAATAAGTGTAGAGTCATACCCAATGGAGTTGATGTAGCAAAACTAGAAAGTGCATTAAACCAACGTAAAAAAGAAGTACCTAAAGTTATAACCCTCATTGGTCGTGTGGTCTCCATAAAAGACATCAAAACATTTATTCGTGCCATACGTCTAACAGCTGATAAAATTCCTAATGTAGAAGCATGGATAGTAGGTCCAGATACAGAAGAAGAAGCATATGCAAAAGAGTGTCGAGAGCTTATATCCATACTGGAGCTAAAAGAAAATATTAAATTTTTAGGCTTCCAGAATATTATTGATATCTTACCTAAAAGTGGACTCTTAACACTCACATCTATTAGTGAGGGAATGCCTTTGGTCATACTAGAAGGGTTTGCAGCTGGTGTACCCTGTGTAAGTACAGATGTAGGTTCATGTAAAGAACTCATTTATGGAAAAGATGAAGAAGACATGGCTCTTGGAAAAGCTGGACGTATCTGCTCTATATCTAACCCAAAAGAGTTAGCAGAAGCCTATATAGAGCTTTTAAGCAATGATGAAAAATGGTACAAGGCACAAAAGTCTGCTTTAATTAGAGTAAATAAATACTATACGCAAGAGCAATTTTTATTAGAGTATCAAACAGTTTATGATGATCTTTCTAAACAAATAAAGGTAAATAAATAATGGCTGGTATTGGATTTGAACTAAACAGGATGTTACAGAAGAAGACACTGGCTTCTATGGTTAAAACATTTGGATATGCAGCTGTTTTAAGTAGTGGACCATGGGTTATATCTATGATTATTATCTTGGCTGTGGGACTTACTTCTGTATATATATCCAACAGCTTACCTCAAGGTGTCATGCTACAAGCTACGGTAACGTACATATCTGCACTGGCTCTAAGTTCTATATTTACTGGTTTTTTACAATTGCCTTTTACACGCTTTGTAGCAGATAGAATGTATGAGAAAAGATACTATCTCATCTTACCAAATCTATTTGGTCTATTGGTCTTTATTGTTGTGGTGGGGACTGTTCTCATTACCCCTTTGTCATTTTATATTTTCACCACCCAGAGCAATCTTTTTCTATTACTCTATATATCTATTTTTATTATTTTAAGTTTGGTTTGGGTCACCAATATACTAGCAGCCAGTCTAAAACTTTATAAATATGTAATTTTATTCTATTTTCTTGGCTACATAACCATCTATATTTTTTCCATATTGTTACATGGATATGGATTGGTAGGCTACTTGGTCTCTTTTCTAATTGGTAACAGTTTACTTTTTATTCTATTACTTTTAGGAATCATCTATCACTATCCATCTTGCAATCCAGACAATCAACGCTTTTTACGTTTTGATATGTTTCGTCAAAGCTACAGTAAATTTTATTGGAAATTGGCTTGGGCTGGATTTCTTGGTAACATGGCAATATGGATAGACAAAGTAATTTTTTGGTATTCACCAAATTTAGGTTACTCCGTTATTGACAAACTGCACACATCAGTAGTATATGATTTTCCAATTTTCTTAGCATACCTTACTATTATTCCAGGTATGGCTATCTTCTTCTATCGTCTTGAAGTTAACTTTGTTCACGCCTACAACAACTTCTATTCGGCTGTTATTAAATTTGGAACCATCAGTCAGATAAAAAGATATAAGGAAGACATGATTTTATCTGTTAATAGAACAATTAAAGAGATTCTTCTAATACAGGGTATGTTTAATATCCTCATTTTTTTAAGTACTGAAGAACTTTTTAACTTTTTTCAATTGCCTAAACTCTATATCCCTCTTTTTTATATAGATGTCATTGGTGTTCAACTCCAATTAGGTTTCATGGCAATCATGGCATATCTCTACTATTTAGATAGACAAAAAGAAGCACTCTTTTTTACCGTTATGTTTCTTCTTTTAAATGCATTATTAACATGGTCTTCCATACAACTAGGACCATATTTCTATGGTTATGGTTTTACTATCACCTTACTGATACTGTTCTTATCTTCAGTATACACACTCAATAAAATTTTACAGGAGCTTGATTATCAAATCTTTATGTTGCAATAAAATAATTATTCTTTTCATTTTACTTATCTCAAGCATATCGGCTGATAATAGGTATGCATTTATCTATAGCAATAATATTGACGATAGATTTATTAATTTTTATGATAAAGTTGTCGTTGATGCCAATGTAATTGATAACATATATGCACGTCGCTACCCTAAAAAAATGGTCGCCTATGTGAGTATAGGTGAGATAGAGACTTCAAAAAGCTCAGAGAGTGACTACCAAGCTTCTTGGACAATAAGTAAAAATAATACATGGAACACCCTTGTAGCTGATTTAACCAATACAGACTATCAATCATATCTATTTCAAAAAATAGAAAAAATTTATGAGAAGGGCTACAGAAACTTTTTCTTAGATACCATAGATGCCTATCATGTAACAGCAGAGAAAAAAGATGTTTTCAAAAAGCAACAAAATGCACTTGTCAAAATTATTCATAAATTACATAAAAAATATCCCAATGCAAAAATCATTACCAATAGAGGTTTTGAAATATTAGATCAAATTCATAATGACATAGATGCTGTAGCAGTAGAGAGTTTGATGTATGGCTACAACCATAAAGAAAAGAGTTACATAAATGTGGCACAAAAAGATAGAACGTGGATACTAAACAACCTAAAACGTGTAAAACAATATGCTTTAGATGCCATTGCCATAGAATACAGTAATCAAAACAGTGAAATACGAAACCAGTTTGCAAATGAAGTAGCAGCATTGGGAGTGATTCCCTATGTAACAGATGGTTTACTTTCAGAACAGGGAGAATGTGCAGTTGAGAGAATTCGTAGAGACGTTCTTATTCTCTATCATGAGTACAAAGTAACCGATGAAAATAAATCTATTGAATCTGACATTCACCATACCCTCTCTTTACCCATAGAGCATTTTGGTTATGTTCCTCATCTTTATGATCTCTCAAAAAAAGAGCTACCCAAAAGTGTAGAGGACAAATACCATGCTGTTATTATTTGGGGTGAAGAGAGAATCAAAAAGAATCAAGACATCTATGCATGGTCTCAAAAGAGAGTTGAACTCGGTACAAAAATACTCTTCTTTGGTGATTTTCCTTTTGAAGCTTCAAAAAAGAACTTGGAAAAGTTTGGTATTTCTAATGAAAAGAACCTCAACAAATTTATAGATAAAAAAGAGTCATCATACCCTACCGACTATGCCCCTTTTGAACAAAAATGTTTTGTAGACTATGAGAAGTCTCTTCTTTCAGCACAAGAGGTAAAAGAGGTTGTAAACATAGAGTATGCAAATGGTCAAAAAAGTACGGTTATAGGTATTACACCTTGGGGTGGCTATGCTGTAAAGAATGCTCTTTTACTAAGTATTTCTGATACAACCTACTGGACAGTAGACCCGTATAAGTTTTTAAAAGAAGTTTTATCACTTAATGAAACTATTCCTATGCCAGACCCAACAACAGAAGCAGGGAGACGAATACTCTTTATTCATTTAGATGGTGACGGCTTTATGGAACCAGTTAGAACCGACATGAGTCAACTCTCTATGGAATACTTAATAGACAATATTTTTCTTAAATATAAAGTACCACAGAGTATATCAGTAATTCAAGGAGAGATAGAGTACCTCTATCCTAAAAAGCCAGAGCTAATTAAGCGAATGAGAAAAATCACTAAAAGACTCTATAACATACCATGGATAGAACCAGCAAGTCATACCTTATCTCATCCATTTTTTTGGAAAGACATGGTTGCAGGAATGGAGAGTAAAGAAGATGGACATCTTCATCACTTAAAACTAAAAGGCTACCCTAAATTAAACTTGAAAAAAGAGACCATAGGAAGTGTAAACTATGTACGAAAATTTTCTAAAAATTCACCCCATCAAGAGAAAATTCTCTTTTGGTCTGGAGACTGTTTACCCCCTAAAGAAGTTTTAGCATATGTCGAACGACAAGGAATCATTGCCATAAATGGAGGAGATACCATTATTAGTAAAAGTATGCCGGCATTAACCTATGTCGCACCATTTGGAATTCAAAGAGATGACTATTGGCAAATCTATACAGCTCAACAAAATGAAAATGTATTTACAAATGATTGGCTAGGACCATTTTGGGCTTTTCGTAAAGTTATAGATACATTTAAAATGACCGAAAAGCCTCATCGAGTTAAACCTATAAATATATATTATCATACTTATGCAGCTTCTAAATTAGCTTCTTTTAATGCACTAAAAGAAGTTTATGATTGGGCAATGTCACAAAAAACATCCAAGCTCTATACCTCACAGTTTATAAAAAAAGTAACAGGCTTTTATCGTAGTTCTATCTCTAAGGTTGAGGGAGGATTTGAGATAAGAAACTCAGGTGAATTAAGAACAGTAAGATTTAATGGAAAGGTAGAGATTGATATAGCCAAAAGTAAAGGTGTTGCTGGATACATTTTTGAAAATGACCAAACCTATGTAACCTTAGATAAGCGAGGAAAATACTTTATAGAGTTAGGAAGTAATGGAAATGAACCTTATCTTATAGACTCAAATGGTTGGGTTGAATCAATTCAGACAGAAAATGGTTCATATACTTTTAAATTAAAGTCAAACATGCCAGTTGAGTCTAATTTTTACCTACCTAAAACATGTTTACTTAAAGTACCAAAGCATTTTAGTAAACATAGAAAGAAAAGCCATATAGAAATTCTTTCAAAGAGTAAAAAGGAGCTTACAGTTGAATTCAAATGTCAATAATAAAACTGAAACTGCCTCTGCTTTATCTATAAAAGAGATGATTGGATTTGTCGTTGTAGTAGGTACATCTCTCTATTTACTTTACCCTAAAGGTAATATAGAAGAGTTACTCAATAAAAACAAAGAAGAGAACACACAGCTCTCTATAGATTATTTAAACAGTATGTTAATTCATAATCCAAATAGCAGCGAACTAAAACATAAACTTATTGAGAAATATCATGCAAATGGTGAGTTGGATAAATCATTAAAACTAACAAGAGAGCTTATAGTAAAAACAGAAGATTCTAAAGAGTTAAAAAAACTCTTTAAAGATGAATATTCCTTCTTAAAAGAACAATATTTTCAGACAGAAACTAAAAATAAAACACCTCAACTTCTTGAATTAAATAAAAAATTAACCAATCTTTTTCAGTATGAAAAAGATGTAGATGGCTATACTTTTTTACTTCAAGAATCAACCTCTATGGACTTTAAAGAGCTTCGTTATAAAGCATTTACTTATCTACTAAAACAAGAACCTGTTACATTAAAACTCAAAGAAGATGCTGTTGACTTTTTTATAAGTTACCATAAAATGGATAAAGCAGAACCTTTGGTTATGGAGTTACTTGAAAAAGAAATCAGTCAGGAAAAAAGGTTGCAGTACTTTAAAACAGCATTTTATATTTTAGCTCAAAATAAAGTAAAAAATATAGAAAAACTAAAAAAAATCATTCACATATATAGAGAAAAAAGTCCTCTGTCACAAAATGATTTATACCTCTTATCAAATGTATATCTTCAAATTAATCAAAAAAAAGAGGCTGCAGAGTTCATCTATAGTAGTTTTAAAAGCCATAAAGAGTTTTTCGATGAGAAAAATGCTTATGAAGCGATTCGAATTTTAAGTTATAACTCCCAATTAAAACGTGCTTTAGAAGTATCTGACTATACCTATGAAAAGTATCCATCTAAAAAAAGCCTGGACAGTAAAATCATGTTCTCAACATGGCTGAGTAAGTCAGATGAAGTCGTGGCTTTAAATATTAAAGGATGGCAAGAGTATAAAGATAAAAAATACAAAAACTATCTTCTTGAAAAAACCACTTTTAATAATGCTCATGAAATACGTGGTGAAATTTATAAACAAGCAATAGCCAGTGGTGACTTTAGTATGGTTAAAAACCTTGGAGAGTACTATGAGTATACAGGAGAAATTACAAAAGCAGAACATTATTTTAATATCTTAGTTAAAAAATACCCTAAAAAAAGTATCTATAGAGAAGCCATTCGCTTTAGCCATGACAACGGCAACTTCAAAACAGTAGATAAGCTCTATACCAACTATAGAAAAAAGTTTGGAATAGACAGAGAGATTCATAAAAAATTAATTGATGAATATATTGTAACCAAACAGCTAGATCGTGCATATGCATTTACAAAAGAGTTAAAACAATTAGGCAAAGTAGCAAAAAGAAATCATAAACATAAAATAGCTCAACATGGACATCAACATAAGCAGCATCAACCTCCTAAAAGCAACTACTCTGCCATCCTCAAACAGTTGGCATGGATAGACCAAGATTATACCTATCTATACAATTTACTTTGGAAAGAAGAGAAGAGTTTTACAAAAACAAAAAACAGCTATGCTACATTGATTAATTTAGAATCTAAGCTTTCTCAAACACCTCGACTTCAATATTTATATAAAAAAGCATGGAAGACAACCCACGATAGGACATACATACCACTGTTACTTTCTTCCTATATTAAAAACAAAGAGTATAAAAAGTTTCAGGAGACCTATGATCAATTAAGCTCAAAGGACCGAGCTGCTTTAGGGCAGTTCTCTTCTTTTCACATACTCTTAGCAGACTATTATCAAAGTATTCAAAAACACAACTTTGCACTCGCTTCATTTCAAAAGGCTCTAAATATTGACCCTAAAAGTAGTGAAGTACACCAAGCATACATATGGTTTCTTTTAAATGGAAACTATTATAGAGAACTTGAAAATGAGATTGATTTACTAAAAAAAGATAAAAAACTACAACAAAACATTGCTCTTCCCTCTGTTATAGCAGCACTTAAACTCGACAAAAGTGATTTGGCATACAAATGGCTAAATCCTATGATGAAGCAAGATAAAAACAATCTAGAATATCAAACCCTTCATGCAGATATTTTAGATTTTCAAGGAGAGAAGGAGCAAGCCAAAGCGATTCGTTTTAAACTCTTTAGAGAGATGCATAAAAAAATAGAATCATCAGAAACATTATTAAAAGACAAAGAGTTTGCACAACTCTATTTACAAATGGCACTGAGCTATAAATTTCCTTATAGTAAAAAAGTTCACTATATGAAAAAGTTTAAATCACTCTTTACAGAAAAAGAGTATTTAGATATAGAATTAAACTTCTATAGTTCTCAACATATGGTAGATAAAATTGATCAACTTATAACAAAACACAAACTAAACTACCCATGGTTAAACCTATACCTTGCCACACAAAGAGGTGATAAAGAGTTTGCTAAAAAAGCATACATTAAAAACAATCATAAGTTCTCATTGAAAGATAGAATCTCAATTGCCATAGATAGTAACCATAAAGATGATGCCTACACACAACTTTTTAAGGGTATACAGGAGAATCAAAATAGCATATCTTTGGCGACTACTTATTGGAGATTAATTAATGATGAGTTTCCAAAAAATAAATTTGCAATAAAGAGTGAATACCTATCACATAATATTTCTCTAGAGAGTATGGAGTTTTATACAAGGTATGCACTCAACCCTATTCTTGATATAGGCATAAATTTATTACAAAACAACTATATACAAAAACATAAAACCAACATTACTGAACGTGCTTTAGGATTCTCTTTAGCTAATCATAATTCCGATTTTTTATGGAGCCTTAACCTTGGACGATATTTTGGTGACTATCACTATAATAATGCTAAATTTATGTTACATTATAACTTTAAAAATGCTTCGGTTGAACTAAATGTTAAAAACAATAATAAAAGCATGTTGACTCCAAAACTTCAGACCTATGGACTTGAAGACAGTATCTCCCTAGACCTTGCTTATAATATAAATGAACGCAACATCTTTGGTGCATCATATATGCAGAGTGATTACCATCTAAAAGATGGTGAATTCCTTGGTAAAGGAAAAATAGTACAACTCTCTACCACTCACCTATTTCGTCTAGGTTACCCCGATGTAACTCTTTTTAACCATATTAACATAGAAAATTTTGATTTTGAAGATAAAAATATGGGACTAAGCAGTTTTTGCGAAATAGGTTCAGAAATCACAATTGGTTCAAATGCAAAAAACCAACTTCAAAAGAGTTGGAAACCATACATGAGTGTAGGTATGGCAGTGAATGACCACAAACAAGTAGGGAGTAGCTTAACAGTAGGTGTAGCTGGTATGGCATACCAAGCTGATAAACTGGACCTTTCATTACGCTACATCAAAGGTGTTAACAACCTAAATGAAGAGCTATATGGAGCTTATTTAGATTACAGTTTTTAAGGATAAAAATGTTAAAAAAAATTATTAGTAGTATTGGACTTTGTTCTCTTCTAGGGTGTACAAATGTGGATGACAAATCAGAAGTAACTCAAACAAATATTGAGACTGAAGTAAACGTAGAAGATAACCTAGAATCTGTATACAACCAAGCATATCAAGAAAATTATAAAAAAGACCAGATAGAACATATTGTCAAAAAAGCAAAAAACTCTTATGTTTTAGTTGATGCTTTTGATGACATAGACATTAGTAAATACAGTGCCAAACTCAAAAAAAACAACAACCAAATAGCAGGTTACATATCTGTAGGAACAGGAGAAAACTTTCGAGATGATTACAAATCTCTAAAACCATACTTGACTAAAAAATCTTGGGAAGAGTGGCCCGATGAGTATTATATAAGTGAAACCAAAACAGGTGTTTTAGCCATCATGAAAAAACGTATAGATAAAATGGCAAACTTAGGTATAGACTGGGTTGAGTTTGATAACATGGACTGGCTAACTACTGAAACGCGTAAAAAGTTTAAACTCACATCTACAGTTAAAGAGTCACAAGAGTATGTAAATGAACTCTGTGACTATACCCACTCAAAAGGTATGAAGTGTATGGCTAAAAACAGCACCAAAGGGTTTGAAAACTTTGATGGCGTAACCTATGAATCTTATCATAAAGAGAAAAACTGGTGGGACAAAGAAGGAACTAAAGAGTTCTTAGCCAACAATAAACTGGTTATCATAAACCACTATAAAGAGTCCAACTGTAAAAAGGTTTATGACGAATACAAAAAATACTACTCAAGTGATAAACTTCTCTTTATTTGTGAAGACTCAAAAGCAAAAAAATATAAACACTATTCACGTAAAGAATAATGTAAAGTTACTCATTTTAAAAGCTTACGCTATAATATTAAAATAAAATAAATTATTAATATTAAAGGTATCTATAATGAACTTCCATAAAACTCTACTAACAGCAACACTTCTACTCTTTACTGCTTGTGGAGGTGGAGGTTCAAATAAATATCAAGATAGCAAAATGAGTTGTCAATCTATTTCAGCATCTTCTATTTTATATAAAACAAATCAAGAATTATTTGAAGTAAAAAACCCCATAACTACAGCAAAAATCTTAGTAGCAGAGAGTAACCCTTTATCTTTTAGCAAAAAGGGTATTTATGAACTTTTTCAAACAGAGTACTACTGGGCAGAAGAGACAGAAAAAAACTTTGATTACAGCACTTACACTTCACCTCAATCCCTCATAAATGCACTTAAAAATGAGAAAGATAGATGGAGCTTTTCTGTAACTAAAAAAGATTATGAAAATATCACTGCTCAAAAGTCTGGTGGCTTTGGTTTTAGATGTCAAAATGTTAGCATTGGTTGTCATGTTACCTATGTAAGAATAGATTCACCTGCCGATAAAGTTGGTCTAAAACGTGGTGATGTTATTACAAAAATAGATAACATAGATGCCACCCATACCAATATATACAACAAAGGTAAAGAGCTAGAGAAACTTGTAAATTTCTCCATTCTTCGCAAAAATAGCAATGAAGAGTGTAACTGTTCGGTAACACCTCGTGACTATACCTTTAAAGTTGCCAAAGGAAAAACGCTACTTACCCCTAAAAATGAAAAAATAGGTTACTTTCGTTTGGACTCTTTTATGGGTGCAGAAAAAATTGTTAATCAGATAGATGAAGCATTCAACAACTTTAAAAAAGAAAACATTAAAAAACTCGTCATTGACCTTCGTTACAATGGAGGAGGTTCAGTAACCGTAGCCTCTAAACTTCTCGATAAACTCACCACCACACTAGCAAACAAAGAGCAGTGTACCCTAGCATGGAATGATGACTTTAAACAAAACAACAGTACCTACCGTTTTGTTAAAGAGAACAACTCTTTAAATTTAGAACAGATTATATTTTTAACTACCCAAGGTTCAGCTTCTGCCTCTGAGCTTGTTATTTCAGCCATGAAACCTTATCTTAGTAGTGAAAATCTTGTGATTATCGGTGACAGAACCCATGGTAAACCAGTAGGAATGGGAGGAAGAAAAGGTGGAGATTACTACTACTTTCTCATAAATTTTGTAGTAAAAAACTCTCTTGGTTTTTATGATTATTTTGAAGGACTACCCGTAACAGATGGTTGTGCCATAGCTGATGACCCATTTCATGATATGGGAGACCCAAAAGAGTCCATGCTAAAAGCTGCTCTAACCTATATAGACACAGGAAGCTGTAAATAGCTTACTAGATAATAGTCGGAGCAAAAGCCTTAGTACTTATACTAACGCTCTCTCCGACTTTTAACCTTTTAGCCTCCTCTTTAGAGACCACCACTTCTACCAACTGCTGACCTATAGCCACTATGGCTACCACCATCACATCTACATTTATTAGCTCCAAAAGCTCACCCTCAAAAGAGAACTTTTGAGAACCACTTGTTTTTAACAATACCTCTTTAGGTAAGCCATCATCTATAACTTTTCCCTCTTCTAAGACCACCACACGAGAAGCCAAACGGTAAATCTCAGAGGGGTCATGACTCACCATTATGGTGGTGGTTCCAAACTCTTTATGAAGCATGAAAATCTCATTTTGAAGTTTGCTTCGCATAGTAGGGTCAAGAGCAGAGAGAGGTTCATCCATTAGTAAGAGTTTAGGTCGGTTCATAAAAGCTCTACAGAGGCTTACACGCTGTTTCTGTCCACCACTTAGAGTATTGGGTCGCCTTTTAGCTAATTTACTAAGTTCAGTCACCTCTAGCAGATGTTTTGCCAATGCTCTGTCTTTTTTTACAAAGAGCAGATTTTCTTCTACTGTCATGTTCGGAAAAAGAGCATAGTCTTGAAATACAAAACCTATTTTTCGCTCTTGGGTTGCCAGTGAAAAATGTTTATCTTGCCAAACCTCATCACCTATGTGAATAACTCCAGAAGAACGCTCTAACCCAGCCAATATACGCAGCAGTGTCGTTTTACCAGAACCACTCTTCCCAGCCAAAGCTATAAATGCTCCCTTTTCTATGGAGAGATTCACAGCCAACTCCATTGCTCCCTCTGCACCGTGAAGTTTTTTATTTATATCTATTTTTATCATTGTTTTCATTTATATTTTTATTCTTGACTGTCTGTTAAAGGTGTAAACCCCCAACAGCACCACAAAACTCATAGCCAACATTATACCACTATAGATATGAGCCGTACCATAGTCCATTATCTCTACCATTTCATATATGGCTATAGACGCAACCTTCGTCTCGCCTGGAATACTCCCACCTATCATCAACACCACCCCAAATTCACCAACTGTATGAGCAAAAGTAATGATGAGTGCCGTAAGCAGTGCAGGTTTTATATTTGGCAATGCCACTCTAAGCAGAGTAGTAAACGAACCCTTCCCAGATATATAAGAGGCTTCAAGCATGTTTTTGTTCAAACTCTCAAACCCACCCTGCAAAGGCTGAACCATAAAAGGCAAAGAGTAAAAACATGAGGCTATTACCAAACCAGTAAATGAAAAGTTCAAGTCCACATAAGCAAAAGTAACCAATATATAAAAACCTAAAACAGAAGGGGGTAATACTATGGGTAAGGCTGTTAAGGCTTCTAGTAAGGGTTTAAATCTTGATTTAGTTTGAGACAAATACCATGCTAGTGGCAGACTCAAAAAAAAGAGTATTAGGGTGGTTAGCCCTGCAAGTTTAAATGAGAGTATAAATGGGGTTAGGTCTAGGGTTTGTAGAGTTTCTAGCATAAAGAACTCCGTAGGGTGTGTTTCCCAACGCACCGATTAATTAAAGTTGGCATAAAATAACCGTAGGTCGGGGTGTCCTCTCCCCGACACAAATTGGCATAAAATAGATGTTTCATATTTATCCCAAATTGGCATGAAATTTTCCATTGAACAATCATACATTTCAGCAGATAAGTTAACGTCGGGATAAGGGCAACCCGACCTACAGGGCTTCGCCCTTGTTCCTTACCCTCAACAACATAAAATTCCGTAGGGTACGGCTTCAGCCTACCGTCAAATAAAAGTCCTAATAAATCAAAACTTTCCATATGGAACAAGCTTGGTTTTAACGGTAGGCTAAAGCCATACCCTACGAGTTTTTTCATATTAACCCCAACTCCCAAGCTATATCCCTCTTAAGCTTAGAAAACGGCTCTTTAGACAAATCGACCTCATCACCTATAAGTTTAAATATATCCTTTTTTATCTCTTGATAGGGAATACCTGTGAGGTCTTGAAGCTCTTTTAGTCGGCTTTTTGGGTAGAGTTTGGTGTTTTTTATTTCAAAATCAAACATATCTAAAAAAACTCCATACTTTCAAACTCTTCCCATGTTAATTTTTGAATAATTAATATCCCTCCACCCACTGTTTTTCTAAACATTAACTCCTTTTGAGGATTAACAGGTAGAAGGGAATATTTTTCCTCATCAGGTACATTTACTATTCCAAAAGTACCGTCTGATGCTAAATTAACAGCTATTTGCTTATTTTTTTCATACTCTTTAGGATAAACCTTTTTTATATTTGCAATATCTATTGTATTCTTATCAATAGCAATTCTATCATGAGGAACTTCTGAAATAGTATTAGCATATAAAGGCAGAGTATATGTTTCAAATGCATCAATAATTTTATCTTTTGAAATTTTAGAATAATCATAAGAATTATCTAATCCAAATACTTTTTTATACTCTTTAATTTTGTCTATTAAAAAATTTTGCACAAATTCTTCTTGCTCAAATTCACAATTAATTAGCTCTTCTGTTTTTCTCACAATTAAATTTTCTATAAGTTCTTCATCATTGCCAAAAAGAAAAGCTTTATCATAAAAATAATTTTTTACTTGAAAGCCTAATAGAAAAGCTTTTTTATGTATAGCATATTCCAAAAAGTTATCT